>Ga0247684_1000131_pt1 | contig 15403 bp, 34 predicted proteins | sample CNK25_metaG_FD_190129 | JGI IMG/M metagenome (GOLD analysis project Ga0247684, IMG submission 190129) | Soil microbial communities from Purdue University Martell Research Forest, Indiana, United States - CNK25 | ecosystem: Environmental > Terrestrial > Soil > Temperate forest > Bulk soil... | reverse complement strand
AGGATGCGGCGGGGATTCCGCACTCGCGTGCGGCCTCCTTGATGTTCCACTGCATCCGTTGCCTGACCAGGGCCAGTCGTGCGCCGAAGGTGCTGTCGTCGACAGTCCAGCCTCGGCCCAGGTTCGCGGGCCTGGGTTCGCCATCTACGGCTGTCATGAGGCACAGCATACGGCTCATGCCACAGATCGCAATGCAATGGACAGTGAATGGCATGAATACCTAGAAACCTGTCCTTGACACAGGTCCGTCTCTAGGGACATGATGCTGTCCATGACACAGGTTCCCCCGCAAGAGACAGACTCGCGGCCGGAGCTCCTCACGGCCAGAGAGGCCGGGGAAGCCCTCGGCGGCATCAGCGACGAGACCGTCAACCGCTGGGCGCGCCAGGGCAAGCTCGACTGCATCACGCTGCCCGGCGGCCAGCGCCGATTCCGGCGCGAGGTCATCGACGCGATCCTGGCGGGCACCTCCACGGGCAGCGCGGCATGACCTTCTACGTCTCAGGCATGAACCGTTATCGCGGCGATTTCGCCATGAAGGCCAAGCCCCGGGCCCGGTTCGCCCTGGCCACGAAGGAGCTGAGCAATCGCGTCCTGCATCTCGTCTCAGAGACCCAGGCGATTTGGACGCACGGCGGCCACAAGGCCCCCGCCCGGTTCGAGCGGTTGGCTGCAGCCATGACCTGCGGTCGTCGCCTCGCCAGCGTGACTCTTCACCACGAGCCGCCCACCCAGTTCGAGCTGTGCGACTACTGCCTGGCGGCTGAAGTGGCGAAGCACCTCGGCATCACCGAGCCGATCGCGGCCAAGACGAGACTCGCGCGCATCCCAGGCGATGAGCTGGAACACGTCGAGCGCGAGCTTGGCGTCCCAGCCTCCCGCACGGTCCGCCGCGCCCGGCTGGAAGTGGTCGCATGACCGCCCTCGAACTGGCCGGCGGATCCGGTGGCGGCGCGGGCACTGGCCCGGGCGGTGGCGCCGGGACGAGTCCGAGGCCGAGCGCTCCGCCGAAGCCGACCCCGACGAAGGCCCCCTTCTCCCTGCCGCTGCAGCCTCCGCCGCCGTCGTTCGACGGTCATCTGCCCCGGTTCGCGGAGGGCCGTAACCGCCTGGTCGGTGCGGTGTTCCCGCCGGATGGCCCCTTCCCCGGCTCTCCGCCTGGTCCGCCGCCCGATCCGGGCCCGCCGGAGGCGGGTGGGGACGACAAGCCGCAGCCGGGCCAGCCGGGTCCGCCGACCCCGACCCCGTTTCCGCCTCCGCCGACCTCCTGACGCAGTTGCGGGCCAGCCGATGCCCCCGGCCAGCCCGCGCGGATCAATCCCTACCACTTCCGAAAGGACGATCCGATGACCAAAGTACAGCCCGAGCCGACGAGTTGGGCCGAGACGATCGCGGCGGAGTTGCACCGCCTCGCCGACGACTTCGCCCGGACGGCGACCGGGGACCTCCCGATGCCCCGAAGTATCAGCCTGAGCATCCAGCCTGGCGGCCCGCACAATGACGCCGATGACCAGGTGATCGCCACGGTCGATGCCATCGGCGCGGCGGTGCTGGGTAAGACCGGCAGCGTCATCGCGCTGTCGGCTGGCGGCTTCCACTACAGGTCCGGCGGCGCGCGTGGCCCGGTCGAGTTCATGGTCTTCCGTGAGATCAGCGCCGCCAGGGCGGAGCGGATTGAGGCGGGGTCGGTGCTCGCCGAGAAGGAAGCCGAGCTGGCCCGCCTGCGCGCCGAGGTCGAGAAGCTGCGAGCCGATCGCGGCCTGGACTACTCCCGTCCCGCCGACGACCCGACGCCGGTGTCCGGTGCCCGTGTCGAGCCGCACGTGGGCGCGGTGACGGAGTCCGGCCTGGTCGACGTCGGCGAGTTTCTCGTCTCCCACGGCCCGGTCAAGCCGCCGTACGGCTCGCCGGAGCGCGAGGCCTACGACCGCGAACACGGGTCCCGCTGATGGCCGCCGACCTGTTCCGCGTCGTCTGGACGCCCATGGGCAGCACCGACATCCCGTCCAAGCCGATGAAGCGCGAGCGGGCGATGGCCCGGTTCGACGCCGGCGCCCGGGCTGCGTCGATCGCTCGTGGCCGTCTGTGGGTGCTGCGTGAGGCCGACTGGCAGCGCCGCCACTCCGTCTAGATCTCCGGTGCGGCTGCCCCCCAGTTTGCCGCCGCCGGTAGTGCCGGGACCGCCATCCCGGCAGGCCCGGACCGCAGGCCTGACACAGCTAGCGGTCCGGGCCACCCCGAACTTCAGCCGAATACAGCAGAACTTCAGCTCAAGGGACATAGAGATGAGCACACGAGGATTCATCGGCTTCGTCGCCGACGGCACCGAGAAGATCGCCTACAACCACTCCGACTCGTACCCGGACGGCCTCGGGGTGGAGATGTTGGTCTGGCTGCGTGGAGTCCATCTCCCGCACGTCCGCCAGCAGATCGAGGCGCTGCGCGTCGTCGACCCCGAGTCCGAGCCGACCGACGACGATGTCAAGGCGCTGAAGCAGTACTACAACGGCAGCGTTGGCGGCCCCAGCAACCGCCCGACGTGGTACCAGCTGCTCCGCGAGACCCAGGGCGATCCGGCCGCGATACTCCGCGCCGGGGTCATCGAGGACGCGAGCAACTTCCCCGGCGACTCGCTGTTCGCCGAATACGGCTACGTCGTCGACCTCGACGCGAACACCTTCGAGGCGTACCGAGGTTTTCAGCACGAGAAGCACGACAAGGGACGGTTCGCCGGGCGTGACCCGAAGCCGAGCATCGGTGATCTGTACTACCCCGTGGCGCTCGCGGCGTCCTGGCCGCTGGACGGCCTGCCTGACAGCGACGTGTTCGTCTCGGCCATCTTGGGCGACGACGAGGATGCCGAGGTCACGCGATGACCATCGAGATGCTCGACCCCAACGACACCGGCGACATCCCGCGCATCGACGACCTGGGCGACGAGCCCACCCGCAACCTCGCCGAGTACCGCACCGAGATCCTCGGCTCGCTCGGCCACCTCCGCGACGCCACCGGCGAGCAGCCGACCGTCGACCGCCTCCCCGAGACCATCGCCGTCGTCGAGCCGTTCGCGATCGGCGAGTGGGACAACCCGGTCGACACTGCCCGGCTGACCATCCTCGGCTCCCTCGGCGAGCCGGACGACCTGTCCACTCCGCCGGCGTCTCCGCCGACGCTGCCGAAGCCGCCGCGCCCGTCTGTGCCGCCGAAGCAGGGCCGGTACGTCGGCAAGCACCGCGCACCGCGTGTGGAGCACCCGGTGCGTGGCCTGGCCTGGCTGGCGCTCGCGGTCGCGATCGCCGTGGCGGTCGCCTGGTGGATGCCGTGAAGCTCGTCATCGCGGACCCGGAGACCGGCCGCACCCAGGAGATCGTCACCCGCGAACTCACCCACCGCGAGCAGCACTCCATCACCAAGCAACTCGCGAAGCAGGGCATCCGCGTTGAGCCCGCCATCGATGCGTTCCATGTCCTGCACCTGTGGGCCAAGGAGCAGCTGTCCACGGCGCAGGAAGTGACCGCGATCGGCGCGTTCAAGCAGGTGACGGACGCCCGGATCGACTTCCACCCGAAGCGGGCCGGGGCGGTGAGCGCCTAATGGGCGGCGTCCAGTACGAGCGGCCCGAACGCACCGCCGCCATCGACAAGCTGTTCGCCGACAACCTGTACGCCGCCCGCAGGAAGTCCGGCGTCTCCAGACGCGAGCTGTCCCGGCGCACCGGCATCCCGCACCTGTCCATCGACAAGATCGAGACCGGTCACGGATCCGGGCAGAAAGGCCTCCGCCGGAAGGTCTCGATCGGCGAGGCCGTCGTGCTCGCCGAGGCGCTCGGGCTGAAGCCGGGCGACCTGCTCAAGGCCCGGACGGTGAGCGATGACTGAGACCACGCTGCCGCCGGCCACCGAGCTGCTGCCGCCCGGCACCGGCCCGCACGACGAGCGCTGGCACGAACTGCGCCGTCAGGGTGTGACCGCTAGCGAGATCGCCGCGGTGATGGGCATCAGCCCGTACGAGTCGCCGTTCTCGCTGTACTGGCGGAAGGTGAACGACTGGCAGTGGGAGGGCAACGAGTACACCGCCACCGGCCAGCACCTTGAGGCCTCGATCGCCGACTGGTGGCAGCGCACCTTCAGCCCCGACCACCCGGTGATCCACACGGCTGGGCTGTACGCGCATGCCGAACGGCCGTGGCAACTCGCCACCCCGGACCGGCTGATGTGCGACCCCCAGATGCACGACAACCCGTTCCCCGACGACCCATCGTTCGGCTACGAGCACCCGAACTTCAACGTCATGGGCCTGCTCGAATGCAAGTGGGTGGCGCACTCCTGGGACGGCTGGGGCGAGCAGGGCACCGACGACATCCCCGTCCACTACCGCGCCCAATGTCTGTGGCAGCTCGACGTCATGGGCGTCGACGAGGTCCACGTCGCAGCGCTCGGCCCGGGCGGGTTCCGGTCCTACCTGGTCCGCCGCGACGAGGCCGACCTGGCGCTGATGCGGGCCGCCGGCGCCGAGTTCTACCGCCGCCTGGTCGAGCAGGACCCGCCGCTGTTGGATTCGCACACGGCCACGCTGGGCGCCCTGAAGCGGCTCTATCCGGCCGTCGGCGAGGGCTCGGTGGAGGTGAACCCGCAGCTCTTGGAGGACTACCGGGAGGCGCGGGCTGCCCGGGCGAACGCCGAGGGCTGGGTGGCGGCCGTCGAGGCGCAGATCCGCTCGGTCCTCGGAGGCCAGTACCAACGCGCCGTCTCCAACGGCCTGCTCGTCGCCTCCCGCTCCATCTTCGAACAGCGCCGAATCGACTCCAAGCGGCTCCGCGAGGAACAGCCCGAGATCGCCGCTGCATACACGACCACCACGACCGTCGACAAGCTCACGCCCGGGAGGGCCAAGTCATGACCACTGTCAGCCAGGCGCTCGCCGAGCGCGACAACACCCCGTCCGGCCTCATCGAGCAGTACCGCGCCGACTTCGCCACCGTCCTCCCGTCGCAGATCAACCCTGAGCAGTGGGTCCGGATGACCATGGGCGTCGTCCGCCGCAACAAGCAGCTCGCCCTCATCGCCCAACGCAACCCCGGCAGCTTCCTCGCCGCCGTCCTCGACGCCGCACGCCTCGGCCTGGAAATCGGCGACACGTACCACCTCGTCCCGTTCGGCAACGAGATCCAGGGCATCGCCGACTACACCGGCCTCATCGAACTCGCCTACCGGGCCGGCGCGACCGCCTCGATCAAGGTCGAGGTGGTCCGCGCCAACGACGAGTTCTCCTACGACCCGGGCGAGCAGGACCGGCCGACGCACCGCCCGGACTGGTTCGGCGACCGCGGTGACCTGGTCGGCGCGTACGCGTACGCGGTGTTCAAGGACGGTTCGACGTCGCAGGTGATCGTCCGGTCGCGGGCGGAGATCGAGGAGGTCCGGGCGAAGGCGCGCGGGGCGAACTCGAAGGACTCGCCGTGGAACGTGTGGCCGGACCGGATGTACCGCAAGACGGTGCTGCGGGAGCTGATGAAGTTCATCCCGACCTCGGCCGAGTACCGCCGCGAGCAGGAACGGGCCTCGGTCGCCGCCGAGCGGGTGAGCGTGGCCGCCGAACTGCCGGCGCCGATCGAGGCTGACGCGATCGAGGGCGAGATCACGGACGTGACCGATTGGCCGGAGGTCGCGGAGCCGGGCGGTGTCGAGTGACCACCGTGGAATGGGAGTGCTTCCAGGCGTGCACGCAGGTGTGCGGCGCTGCGTCGGGCAAGCCGTGCCTGCAGCTGTCGGGTTTCGTCGTGGGGTCCGGTGTCGTGGCGGTCGAGGCCGACGCGCCGCACACGGGCCGCGAGCGGAGGGCGGGCCGATGACCCACTTCCTGATCTGGTCCAACGAGCACGGCATGTGGTGGCGTGCCAACCACTACGGCTACACGCGGTACATCGAGGAGGCCGGGCGCTACGAGCTGGACGAGGCGGTCTCGATCGTGCGGAAGGCGTCGGTGGATGGTGCTCTGGCCACCCGTCAGCAGGACCCGGTGACCGGCTGGGATTACCTGCGGATCCCTGAGGCGATGGTGCCCGCGCCGGAGGAGTCCGGGGTGGAACAGTGGGCGGTGAGCCGCTGATGGGCTCCCTGTTCCGCTGGCGCCCGGCCCAGCCGGAGTTCGTCGTCCCGCCCTTCGAGGCCAGCACGACGCAGCGTCTCGCCGAGTTGCAGTCCCGCCAGGACGCCGCGTTGCGCCTGATCGACGGCCTGTGCCGTACGGCGTCCGGTGAGACGCGTGATGCGCTGCAGGATGTCCGGCTCGTGCTGCGCCCGGTCGCGCCGGTGGTGCGCCCGGCCACGCCAGTTCCGGGGAGGTCGTGATGGGCGCGGGCGGCGTGATCCTGCTAATCATCCTGTCCGTCGCCGCGATCCTGCTGTGGAACGGGAGCAGCAATGGCCCACGGTGACCCGGCCACGCAGGAGTGGCGTGAGGCGGTTGGCGAGTCCATCTCGGCCGCACTGCGACGCGTCGAACGGGAACGCGATGAGGCTGTCGCCGCGCAGGCGCGGATCGGTGATCGACTCACCGAGACGGTCGTGCGGCTGGCTGCGCATCGCCAAGACCGGGAACGGCTACAGCGCGACCTGGCCGCCTCGCAGGCCGACCTGACCCGCGCCGAACAGGACCTGGCCGAAGCCCGCGAAGAACGCGACGAGGCCCGGCACGAGCTGGCCCACGCCCGGTTCCAGCTCGACATGGCCAAGACGCGCCTCGACAACGCCCGCCAGCACGACGGCAAGCCGTGCGCCTGGCGGCAGATCGCCGTCGACGTGATGCGCGAACAGCCCGGCGGCATCTACCCGGCCCGGCAGGACGTCGGCCCGTGCGTGCTCTGCGGCCAGCTGATCGTGCGCGGGCACTGGGTCGAGGCCCGGCACGACAGCACCACCAAACCCGAGTGGGCGCACGCCCACGGGATCTGCCCCGACAAGGAGACGTCATGACCATCGAGAACACCACCGGCCGGGCCGCCGAGCTGCACATGCTCGGCATCCTCAGCGACGGCAACAACGGCTACATCGGGGGCATGGAGGCCGCAGGACAGCGCCAGCTCGTCGCCTCCACCTCCCTGCCGACCGCGCTCTCATCCGGCACCGACGCCGACTTCGAGGCGCTCGGCTTCACCTTCGGCGAGCCCGACCCGGACGACCGACTGTTCCGCCCGGCCACCCTGCCGGAGGGCTGGAGCAAACAGCGCTCCGATCACAACATGTGGTCGTACGTCGTCGACCAATACGGCCGCCGCCGCGTCGCCGTGTTCTACAAGGCCGCGTTCTACGACCGGAACGCTGACATGCGCCTGGAGACTGTCTACGGCTACGCCAGGTCGCTCGCCTACGACAGTGCCATGCCGGTCTACGACGACGCCTGGTGCACCCGCGAGACGTTCGCCGAGCAGGTCGAGGCGCTGCGCAAGGAGCTCGTCGAGCGCATCGAGCAGGCGAAGGAGTTCGCCGCGACCGACGAGTTGGGCGACTACTGGCCGGGCCGGGTCGCCGAGCTGACCGACGAGTTGGCGAAGCAGAACGCGTGGGCGGCGAGGGTGTCCGCCGATGGGTGACTACCTCCTGGCCGCGCTGGTCGTTTACGCCGTGCTCCTGGTGATCGCCGGTCCAGCCGTGTGGGCGCTGTTCCGCCAAGCCGCCCGCCTCGACCGCCAGGACGAGGAGGAGCAGCCGTGACCACGCCAACCCTCAACCGCGACCGACGGCAGCTGCTCGACGCGATCAGCCGCGGCCGGGTGTTCCTCGCCAACGGCATAGTTTTCCGCGTCTCCGGCCGGCTCAAGCGGCGCTGCGACGTCACGGTCCGCGAGTTCCAGGCGGCCGGATGGGTGCGGCTGGGCGCCAGCGACGTGTACGAGCTCACCGAGTCGGGCGAGGCCGTGCGGGGTGCCTCATGAGCCTCGCAGGTAAGCCACTCAGCCCGCGCGAGCGGGAGGTCCTGACCCTCACCGCCGAGGGCCGCGAGATGGACGAGATCGGCGCCTTCCTGTTCCTCGCGCTGAACACCGTCAGGACGCACCGGCTCAACATCTACCGGAAGCTCGGCGCCCGTAACGCGGCCCACGCCGTCCACCTCGCCTACCAGCGCGGCGACCTGGCTGCTGGAGGTGTGCGGTGACCTACACCCAGTTCCGGCCGCCGCCCGCGCCCGTACGTGACCTGTGGTGGCACGCCCGGCGGATCGCCGTCCCCGACACCACCGACTGGACGGCCCGGCACCAGCGCGGCGTCATCCGCCTCCCGTACGCGATCGACGCCGACCGCCCCGCCGGCGTTCTCGTACCGGCGTGGGTGTGCTGCGATCCGGCGTGCGGCGGCGTGGAGATCGGCGAGTGCGTGCTGCAACTCAATCACGCGTGCTGCGGCGTCGAGCTGCACTGCGGTATGCCGACGCGTAAGGACGGGCGCGCGGAGCAGCTGGGTCTGCACCGGGTCGGGCTCGGCCACGTCTGGTTCGAGGGCTACTACCACGGGCCGTTCACGGCGTGGTGGGAGCCGTCATGACCGCCAAGTCCCGTATCCGCCCGCACCTGTTCGTCCCGCCGCCGCCCGACGAGCTGGACGTCAACGGCCGTGGCGCGTGTCAGCGCTGTGGCCTGGTCGGTGAGCCCGGCGACGCCCACCACACCCTGCCGGACCCGCCGAGCGAGGCGGACCACGGGCAGCGGGCCGCCGGCGAAGGAGGCGAGCAGTGAACGCGTACGAGCAGCTTCGGGCCGCGCTGGTGGCTCGGCGCAAGGAGCTGAAGCTGACGCAGGCCGCTGTCGGGCGCGCCATGGGCACGACGCAGTCGGCCGTGTCCGACCTGGAACGCGGGCGCACGAAAGACCCGTGCATCGCCACGTTGGGCAAATGGGCATTCGCGCTCGAATTGGAGCTGATTATCGACATCCGCGTGACCGAGAGAGGGGCCGCCTGACATCTTTTCGCATCATCTGCCCGGGGCGCCGGATTGGCGTTTCGGGTGGTTGCGGTATTCACCGGTGGGCGCGGATTTACGGCGAGGCGAAACGTGATCTTTGTGACAGGAATTCCGGCGTGGCGAGGGCTGCAAAGGCATGCCCATGCGTCTCTGCCTGGGAGAATAGGTTCGGCCAAGTCGGGTGCGCTAACACCCGACCGGCCTAAGGCAACACCGATTCGTTCTCGCCGAACCGGAAGGAGCCCTGGCGTGATAATGCCATGGCTGCGCGTGATCGCGCATACCCGAAACACTGTGCAGTACGCCACCGAACAGGCGTACGCCAAATGAGCCGGCACCGCGTGCGCCCGAACCGCCGCCGCGAAGAGATCGGCTACACGGTCGACGTCTGGCGCTCCGTCGCCGTCCTGATCACCGACGATCCGCCGTTCCTTGAGCCGGGCGCACGTCGCCTGCTCGCCGCGAGCCTCATGCAGATCTTCGGGAAGGGCGAGCCCGGCTTCCCGTTCCCCGCACGAACGCCTGACCAGTTCATCGCCTGCATCACGGAGCTGTACGAGGCCAAGATGCTCGGCGTCGAGGACGGCGTGGCGTTCGTTGCGTTTCCGGACCGTGACGCGCTCGGGCGGACCTACGCCCGACGTGTCCCGCAAGAGGAGATGGGCGAGTTCGTCGAGGCCATGCGCCAGAGCATCCTCGACGACCAAGGCGGCTGCTGATGCCGTGGTTCAAGGTAGACGACTCGTTCCACTCCCACCCGAAGGTGATCGCAACCGACGCTGACGCGCTCGGTCTGTGGGTCGTCGCAGGGGCCTGGTCCAGCTCGAATCTCACCGACGGATTCGTGCCCGATCACGTGCTGACGCGACTGCTCCCGGATTCGGACAAGTTGGCACGGAAGCTGGTCGCCGCCGGACTGTGGAGGCGGGTGCGAGGTGGCTACCAGTTCCACGATTGGAGCGACTTCCAACCGTCGTCGAGCGATGTTCGAGCAATGCGTGAAAAAAGGGCGGCGGCCGGTCGAATCGGTGGATTGAACAGCGGAAAGGTCCGAAGCAAAGCGGGAAGCAAAGTCGAAGCAAGTGCTTCGCGAATCGTTCAACCCCCGGCCCGACCCGACCCGTTCTTAGGGGGCGCTCTAAGAGATCCACTTACGCCGGGCACGCGAACAGGCCCGCCCCCCTCGAAATGCCCAGATCACGAACACCTCGACGACCCGCCCCCGTGCGGGGCATGTGGCGACGCCCGCAAGGCGCGAACCCGCTGGGACATCGCTGACGCCGAACGCCGCCGCCTTGCGCCGAAGTGCCGCCGCCACCGCGGCCAGCCCGCTGACAACTGCGGCCTCTGCCGCTCCGAGCAACTCGCCGAGGAGGCGTGACCCATGGCCGACAAGAGCCGCATCGAATGGACCGAAGCCACCTGGAACCCGACCACCGGCTGCGACCGCGTATCGCCCGGCTGCGACCACTGCTACGCCATGAGCCTCGCCCCCCGGCTCAAGGCCATGGGCTCCAAGCGCTACCAGCGCGACGGCGACCCGCGCACCAGCGGCCCCGGCTTCGGGCTCACCCTGCACGCCGACACGCTCGACCTGCCGCTGCGCTGGACCAAGCCACGCCGGATCTTCGTCAACTCGATGAGCGACCTGTTCCACGACGATGTGCCGGACTGGTTCATCGCCGAGGTCTTCGGCGTCATGGGCCGCGCGCGGCGACACACATTCCAGCTCCTCACCAAGCGGCACGCACGGATGAGGTCGCTGCTCGCTGACGATGGGGTCCGGTTGCTCGACGCGGCCCCGAACGAGGTCACCGCGCAGGTGCTATACGACCAGTGGCCGCTACCAAACGTCTGGCTCGGCGTCAGCGTCGAGGACCAGAAGTGGGCCGACATCCGCATCCCGGCCCTGCTAGACACCCCGGCCGCCGTGCGCTGGCTGTCGATGGAGCCGCTCCTCGGCCCTGTAGACCTCGCGCCGTGGGCGATCGGCTGGAACCGGGCCGTCCTTCACAGCAAGGCCAACCCGGAGCACGCCCTCGGCCCGTACGGCGCGTCGTTCGACGAGATGGCCTGCGAGGACTGCGGCTACGACTCGGCGCGCAACGGCATCGACTGGGTCGTGGTCGGCGGCGAGTCTGGCCTGAACTCACGGCCGATGCGGGTCGACTGGCCGCGATCGCTCCGGGACCAGTGCGAGGACTTCGGCGTCCCGTTCTTCTTCAAGCAGTGGGGCGGGCGTACGCCGAAGGCCAACGGCCGCGAGCTGGACGGGCGCACCTGGGATGAGTACCCGAAGGCCGAGGCCCGATGACCGTCGTGCCCCGCTGCCAGGAGCCGACCTGCCCCGACCACGGCGACCCCAACCACGGCGAAGGCACCTGCCCAGCCGAACACGCCGACACCCGAGCTGAGGAGACACCGTGACCAGCGACGAATACGACCCGATGAACGGTCACTGCCTCCACTGGCAGGACGGCGATGGCGACTGCTGCCACTGCAGCGAGCCGAACTGGTGCCCCGACGAAGGCGAGACACCCGAAGCCCTCGCCCGCTTCGAGCAGCGCCGCCTCGACTGCCCCGCCGAGCCCCGAGCCGACGCCGGCCGCCAAGCCCCCGAGGAGACACCGTGAGCCTCCGCGACCCCGAACAGCTCCGAGCCGACATCGGGCGCTGGGCGCGCGAGATCCGCACCTGGCGCGCCGCAGGCCTCACCGACGAACACCCCAACATCAAGCGACGGCTCAACCGCATCGCCTTCACACAGCACCTGCTCGACCAGCAGGCCGAGGCCGCCACCGGCCGTCACGCCGGCGAGAAGACGGGAGACCAGGCGTAATGGGCGGCCACGGCACGATCCCGTTCGAGGCGATGGACCGTACGCACCCCGATCACAACTGGTGGGTCAACGGGCGCGGCTGGTGCTACGACCCCAACTGCCCGGCACACGCCTACGGACCCGAAAACGCCCCCGAGGGCAGCGAACTCGACGACGAGGAGGAGGCGGAGTGACCTACCGCGTCGGCAACCACCAGCCGCAAAACCTCTACCGCGACGACCGGTACATCGGCGTCTGCTTCGACCCCGCCGACACCCAGCTCATCGTCGACGTGCTCAACCCCCACACTCCCGACGTGACGTACCTGCACGGCGTACGCGAAGCCCTCGGCGCGATCGGCACCTGGCTCATGCGCGTCGGCGAGCTCCACGGCGGCATCAACGACGACCTCCTTGCCGAAGGGCTCCGGGTCGTAGCGCACGAGCTGGGCCTCGACGAGGATGCCCCATCCGCCCATACGGGAACGCCACAGAGCGATCAGAACGGCTCGGGGGTACCCGAGCCCACCCCGGGCCGATCTAGGCCCGCAGAGATCGAATCAGGGCGGTTCGACGTGTGGGGCGAAGTAACCGTCGACGGCGGCTGGCTCGAAATGGCCTGCAACACCTGCCGCGCCTGGTCCCCGGACACCGCCGACGTCACCGACCTCGCCGAGCTGGTGCAGCACGCCACAGAACACGCGGAGGTGTGCCCGTGATTCACGTCGTCCTCGCCGACATCTACCCCAACCCCAGCGAAGCCCGCAGCTACCTCACCGCCACCGACCAACACTTCCCACCCCACACCCCCTACAGCGGCCTCTGGCACATCCCCACACCCGAACACACCCTCGTCCACGCCTTCACCCACCAACCCGACGAAACACTCCAAGCCGCCGGCTGGACCCGGGAGGCGACACCATGACCGACCTGCGCGACCAGCTCGCCGACTTCGACGCCGCCGCACGCCGCGCCCTCCACACCCACAAGCCCCAGCCCATCCCACTCACCCGCTACCAAGACCTCGGCGCACTCCTCCGCACCCTCCGCCACGACGCCGGCCTCAGCCTCAACCGGCTCGCCGCGGTCGCCTACGTGTCCAAATCCGCCCTGTCCAAGCGCGAACACCGCAGCGGACTGACCGTCGGCGCCCTCGTCGAACACGCCCAGGCACTCGGCTACACCGTCGCCCTCGTGCCGCTCACCGACCGGAGGCCAGCGTGACCCAGACGTCGAGCCGGTGCGTTCGCTGCGGCGCCCAGACCCCCGACGACGCGTACGTGTGCCACCCGGAAGCCCTCAGCCTCGCCCAGAGCCTCCGGGCCGCCGCCGGGCACGCCGAGGACGCCCAATCCGTGATCGCCCGCCAGACGCGCTACGGGACGGGCGCGCGAGGCGGCTCCGGCGAACCGCTGCCCGTCGACCTCACCGCGGCCGACCGCTACCGGGCCGTCGAGAACACCATCGGCACCTGGGCACGCGACCTCGAAGCCGACATGGACGGCCTGGCCGCCGCTTGCCGCTGGCTCGCCGGGCACGTCGACCGGCTACGGCAGCACCCAGCCGCCGGCGAGGCGTTCGACGACCTGGAGAGCGCCTGCCGTCAGCTTGAGCGGCTCGTCGACCGGCCCGCCGACAAGGAGCTGGTCGGGGTGTGCGACTGCGGCCGGGTGCTCTACGCCGCCCGTGGCCGCCAGTACGTCGCCTGCCCCAACCCGAAGTGCAAGCTGCGGTGGAACGTCGCCGAGAGCCGCGGCATCCTCGCCGCCGCCCTGCGCGGGAAGCTGTTCACCGCGTCGGAGTGCGCGCGGCTGGCGACGTTCTGGCACGAGCGGACGCAGCCGCAGATCCGGGCGCTGATTACCACGTGGACGCGACCCGACCGGGCGCGACTGCAGGCGCACGGGTGGATCCCGAACGAGGACTACACGGGCGACGAGGACGACGACCAGCCGCAGGGATGGGCGACATACCTGCTCGGGGACGTGCTCGACCTGCTCGCCCAGACACCGAGACGCGAACGGAGAGCGGCATGATGGACCGCATGGGCGAGCCTAGGCGCGGCGGCCGACTTCCCGACCCGGGCATGGGCGCGATCTGCGGGCGCTGCGGCGAACCGCGCGAGGCGCACGGCGGCCCGAGCCACCTCGGCGCATGCCCCGGCGAGAGCGGCATCGACGCCAAGAGGTTCTCGATCGAGCCCGGCGACCGGCCGAACCCGGAGTGGGAAGAGCCTGCGCGGCTTCCGCTACCGCCGAGAGTGGCGACCGCCGTAGACGACCTCGCGGCCTGGCTGCGCGCCCAGCTCGACGACGACGAGCAGCGCACCCGGAAACTGCTCGCCTACGCCCAGCAGACCATCCTCACCCTCCAAGACCCGCGCCACCTCGGCAAGTTCATCCCCGGCTGGCACGACTGGCCCGACGTCGAGCGGATGTGCACGGATCGGTTGGCCGAGATCGAGGCCAAGCGGCGCATCCTCGAGGCCGAGCAGGACCGCGTGCTGGAAGAAGGGCCGCTGCCCGAGCGCATGAGGGACCTGGTCGACACCGAGGTCATCCGCCTGCTTGCGCTGCCGTACGCCGACCGGGACGGCTACCGCGAGGAATGGCGGCCGTGAGGTGCTGGCTGTGCGGCGCCGAGCCGTGGCACCTCATCGACATCACCACGTTCGGCGACCCGAAGCCGCGGTACATCCCGCGTTGGCCGGCGCCGACCGACCATGACCATGCCGAACGGCCACCCACGCCAGGCGAGTTGGAGCAGGCCGGGCATGAGACGCTCATGCGGATCCACGACGCTGCGCAACCGTAGTTGACGAGGTTGATCACCGACCGTACTATTCCGGCCAGACGCAGTACCAGCAGTCTGTCGAGGCCCGCCACCGTGCGGGCTTTCGCCGTATTCGGGGGTGATCCCGACGCGGCGCATCGTTCTCGTCACCGGGCCACCGTGCGCGGGCAAGACCACGTACGTCGCCCATCATGCAGGGCCCGACGACACGGTGCTCGATCAGGACACCATCGGCGCACGAGCCATGACCGAGGCGCTCAGCCGGCTACCACGGCACGGCACCACATGGATCATCCGCTGCGCGCCAGGACCACGCGCACGAGCTGCCCTCGTGCAGCAGCTTCGCGCCGCCGATCACGTCCACCTCGTCCCGTCACGGTCCGAGCTCATCGCACGGGCCAAGCGCCGGCCCAACGCACGGCGCCACATCATCGCCATCGACAAATGGTTTGCCGCCGAGCAGCTCGACGCACCACCACGCAGTCGACCGCACACCGCGCCACGGTCACGCCGTAGCACCCGCAAGGGCAGGCCGTACCGCAACGCCAAGGCCAACCTGCGACAGCGCACACAGGTGTGCTGGCTGTGCGGACACGCAGGCGCGTACGAGCTGGACCATGAGCCGGCGCTCGTGGTGCTGGAGCAGCTGGGCCTGGACCCCAATGACCCGAGGTACCACAGGGCAGCGCATGGGACCTCGTGCCCGTGCCCGACGTGTGGACAGAAGTGCAACCAGGTCAAGGGCACAGGCAGTGCAGTCCGCATGACCAGCGAATGGTGACGCGCAGTCAGGATCCCCCCGGGTGGTAAGTCCGTTTTGGGCCCTCTGGGTGAC
>Ga0247684_1000121_pt1 | contig 16517 bp, 16 predicted proteins | sample CNK25_metaG_FD_190129 | JGI IMG/M metagenome (GOLD analysis project Ga0247684, IMG submission 190129) | Soil microbial communities from Purdue University Martell Research Forest, Indiana, United States - CNK25 | ecosystem: Environmental > Terrestrial > Soil > Temperate forest > Bulk soil... | reverse complement strand
TGCTCCCTTTTTTCATCCCCGAGCCGGAAAGTGGGAGGCGTTCGCGGATGGGAACGGCTACTGCGAGTGAAAGGCTCGCCTGTAACGTGCGGGAGCTCCGGGAGAAGCGGCAGCTTTCGTTCCGCGACCTCGAAGCCAAGCTGCGCGAACACGGCAAGTCGATCCTCGCGAGCGGCCTGCTCAAGCTGGAGCGCGGTGAGCGCCGGACGGACGTCGACGAGCTGATCGCACTCGCGGCCACTCTGGGTGTTGGCGTGCCGGAATTGCTCGGCCTCGAGGAGACAACGCCCGTCGAGCGCGCGCCGATCGTCAGTTCGGTGGAGTCGGTGACCCGAAACGATCTGGCCGAGCTGGGCGAACTGTCGACGCTGGAGCCGACGCTGGTCGAGACAGCCTTCCGGCTGGCCGCGGCGATCGACCAGTCCGGGGACGATCGAGCACTGCCCGGGCTGACCAAGGAGCTGCGCGCGACAATCGAGCAGCTGGCCGCCGGCCGCCGGCGCACGGCGGACGTCGATGAGGACGAATTCGCTGACCTCGACGAGCCAGAGTGACCCCCGCCGACTCGGCGCTGCTCTACGAGCACTACGGCCTGACGTGCCCGCCACGGTGGGGCACGATGCGCAACTTCGACCGGCAGACGTACGGGCCGAAGGTGGCCCGGATCGCGAAGGCGCTGGGTACGCCGTTGATGCCGTGGCAGCGGTACGTCGCGGATGTGGCGCTGGAGGTCGACCCGGAGACCGGGCTGCTGGTCTATCGGGGCGTGGATTGCACGGTGCCGCGGCAGTCCGGCAAGACGTCGCTGCTGCTGCCGAAGATGGTGTGGCGGGCGAATGCGTGGCCGCGGCAGCGGCTGCTGTACGGGGCGCAGACGGGCGTCGCGGCGCGGGAGAAGTGGGAAGACGAGCACCTGCCGATGCTCGCCGCGGCTCGGGCGCTGAAGGGCCGGTGGCGGCCGCGTAAAGCGAACGGCCGTGAGGCGATCCTGTGGAAGAACGGCTCGATCCACGGGCTGCTGTCGAACACGGAGAAGGCCGGCCACGGCAAGACCCTCGACGACGCCAACCTGGACGAGTACTTCGCGCAGGTCGACTACCGGTCGGATCAGGCTGTCGGCCCGGCGATGATCACGCGGGCGAACGCGCAGAAGTGGCGCTTCTCGACGGCCGGCACGAGCAAGAGCATCCCGTTCGATGCGATGCGGGCGCGCGGTCGTGCGGCGATCGAGGAGGGGCGATCGTCGACGATCGCGTTCTTCGACTGGTGCGCGATGCCGAACCAGGACCGGACCGACCCGCAGACGTGGCGGACCTGCATGCCGGCGCTGTGCCCGGAGCCGGTGCGCGGGGTGTGCCGGTGCTCGAACCAGTGGCGGCACACGGTCACGGATCCGGCGATCCGGTCGGAGTTGGAGACAGTCGACGAGCTGGAGGAGTTCGACCGGGCGTACCTGAACATCTCCCGGGACCTCAACGAGCTGGACGTTGACCTGAACGTCCCGTCGCTGGAGGAATGGGAGCTGCTCACCCAGCCGGACGGGCCGGGCGGCGACGTCGTGGTGCTGGCGATCGATGTCACCCCCGATTCGGGCTGGGCGTCGATCGTGGCGGCCGGCGACACCCCGGACGGCCTACCGCGGGTGAAGGTTCTCGACCACGGCGCCGGGATGGGCTGGGTCTTGCCACGGGTGAAACTGCTGGCCGAGCGGCTGCGGCCGGTGTGCTGGGTGGTCGACGACAAGTCGGCGGCCGGGAAGTTCCTGCTGCCGATGGAGAAGGCCGGGATCCCTCGTATGCCACCGCCGCACGACGATCCGAAGCTGGGACCGCAGCGCGGTCAGCTGTGGGTGCCGTCGGTGCAGCAGCTCGGCGCCGCGTGCGGCAGCTTCACGGACACGGTCCGGCAGGGCCAGCTGGCGCACGTCGGTCAGAAGGAGCTCGCGGTCGCCCTCGGCGGAGCGAAGACCCGGCCGCTCGGGGACGGCGCGTGGGCGTGGGGTCGCAAGATCGCGTCCGCTGACATCTCGCCGCTGGTCGCCGCAACTCTCGCGCTGGCCGGCCTGGAGCGCTGGCGTCACCTGATCAAGCCACCACCGGGGCCCGCGACGGCGCCCTCGTCGCCGCAGCAGGCGTCGAACATGTTCCGCCCGGCCGGGCGGCTGAAGCTGTGAGGAGCCCACTCGTGGAGATCCGGATCAACGTGCCACGGGTCCCGTCCGGGCTGGTCGCCAACCTGCTCGGCCTGCTCGGCCTGATCGCGGCCGTTGTCGCGGTCGGCGGCCTGACCGGGAACTGGTGGTGGTCAGTGCTGGCCGGCGGCTTCATTTCGGTCGGCCTGTCGTACGTCGCGCAGACCTATGCTGCGGCCGAAGGCGCCGATGCCGAGACCGCGGCAGCGCCGCCTCGACTCGTTGCGGCGGCTAAGTCGGCATGAGGCCGCTGCTGGTCCCGGCGCGCCGGGCTGCCCGGATCGTCGAGGCGACCGCCGATCAGGTGGTCGCGACCGGCAGCATGCTGGGCTCGTACGGCCGCGACCCGATCGACGGCGACGTCGGGTACAAACTGGCCGGCTCCCGCGGTGCGAGCCGCGAGGTGCCGTACTGGACGCGGGAGAAGTCCCGGGTCTACAGCGTCACCGCGTACCGGGCGAACCCGATGGCGACCGCGATCATCGACACGTACACGGCGTTCTGCGTCGGCGACAAGGGCGTCACCTGGCAGGCGTCGAACGACGAGGTCGGCGCGATCGTCAAGGAGTTCTGGGACGACCCGGCGAACAACCTCGGCGGCATCCAGGAGGTGTCGCTGCGCTCGCAGCTGCTGCTCGGCGAGAAGCTGTACCAGCTGCTGGTCGGCCCAACCTCGGGCGTGGTGCGGTTCGCGCCGGTCGATCCGGCGAACATCGAGGACGTCTCCTGTCGTTTCGGCAATCCGTTGTGGCCTGACCAGGTGCTGCTTCCTGGCCGGGACAACGAGGGTCTTGTCTGGGATCTGGCGCGGATCAACGACGAGACCGGCCTGCGCGAGGGCGAGGCGATGTTCTGGGCCCCGTGGCGAACCCTGGACACCGACACCCGCGGCATGCCCTTCCTGACGCCGGTGCTGGATTGGCTGGACTCGTACGACACGGTGCTGTCGAACCTGATCGACCGGACCGCGCTGTCGCGGTACCTCGTCTGGGACGTGACCGTCGAGGGTGGCCAGCCGGAGGTCGACAAGTTCATCGAGGGTCGGAAGGGCACGCACGTGCCGCCGTCCGGCTCGGTCGAGGTCCACAACTCGTCGGTCAAGTGGGAGGCGAAGACCGCGCAGACCGGCGCGTTCGAGGACTCGTCCGCGAACCGGTCGGTGCTGACGAACATCGCCTCCGGTACAGGCCTGGCCAAGACCTGGCTCGCCGAGCCGGAGGACGCGAACCGGGCCACCTCGCTGACGATGGCCGAGCCGGTCCGGCGCCGGGTCGGCGGCATCCAGAAGACATGGCTCGCCCAGCAGACCGAGCTGGTGCGCTTCGCCGTCGACCGGGCGGTCGCCGCGGGCCGGCTGCCGAAGATGGTCGAGGCGACCGATCCGCGCACAGGCGCGGTCACGCAGATCCCGGCGTCGCAGGCGGTCATCGTGACCGGCCCCGAGATCGCCGCCTCGGACTCGCAGCTCACCGCGCAGGTGCTGCTGAACCTGTCGACCGGCCTGGAGAACCTCGTCAACATCGGCGCGCTGTCCAAGGGCGCCGCGGCGACCGCGGCCCGCAAGGCGTGGGAGGACTACGTCGGCGTGCCCTACGTGCACGAGCTCGACACCTCGGACGCGAACCCGGACGACGTGGCCCAGGCCGTCGAGGAGGCGCTGGTCCGGGAGGCCCGCAAGGGCAAGGGCGGCGAACAGCTCAAGTCCTACTGGACCAAGGGCGAGGGCCTGGCGAAGTGGGCCACCAGCCCGCACCCGTGGACGGCGCTGCGCGACCACCTCGTCAAGTACATGAGCCCGGAGCGCGCCGATGAGACGGCGAGCCAGTGGTTCAAATCCGTCTTCGGAATTTGGCCCGGCGAGCGCGCGGGTTCCAACCCCGCTGGGCCGGGCTGAGGAGAGGCAGAGATGGACGACATCGGGCAGATCGCTCAGCGGCTCGGCATGAAGCCAAGCGAGATCGTCGACGTCAAGCAGGCCACTGTCGGCGTGCTGGCGCAGACCCACGACGGCAACTGGACGCTGATCCGCGACGACGGCGGACTGGAGTTCAACCCGGCCGATCCCGTCGCCGCCGAGCAGGCCATGCTGGACGGCTACCACGGCACGGACGGCGCCGAGACGGTCGCCGCGCCCGAGAAGGCTGCGGCGCCAGCCAAGCGGGCCGCCCCGAATCGGCGGTCCAACCGGTGAGCTGGATCGACGAAGCGGCCGAACTGGTCCGCGAGGCCGCCCCCGAGGACGCCGACGAGATCCTCGCCGCGCTCGCCGAGGCGGTCGACGACGTGGAGCTCGACGACGACCAGGTCGGCGAGACGGTCGAGGCCGTGCTCGAGTCGTGGTACGAGGACGACGACCGCGACGTCGAGGCGTGGCAGGCCGAGTTGCACCCGCGCGCCTCGGCCGGCGCCGCAGGTGGCGGCCAGTTCACCTCCGGCGGCGGCTCCTCGGGCAAGGCGAGCACGGCCAAGAAGTCGGGCGGCGCGAAGAAGAAGCGCACGGGTGGCGACGGCACGCTGTCGTTCGACGCGAAGTCCGGCCGCGGCGCCGGCTACGGCCGCAAGGGCGGCGACCCGCGGGTCAAGAAGCTGCAGTCGGCGCTGACCCGGCTCGGCCTGACCGACTCGCGCGGCAAGAAGCTGGTGCTCGACGGGAAGCTCGGCCCGAAGACCACGCAGGCGATCAAGGCGGCGCAGCGGCGCCTCGGCCTGCCGGCCGACGGCAAGGTGATTCCGAAGCTGCTGGCCAAGCTCGTCGCCGCGAAGTCCCTGCCGGCCAAGAAGGCCCCGGCGAAGGCTGCGGTGAAGACGGCCATGAAGACTGCCGCGACCAAGGGCAAGGCGCGCGAGGCGATCGACGGGCAGCGGTCGACCGGCGACACCCGGGAGATCCTGAACCGGGCGGTGACCGAGTGGGCGAAGGTCCGGTCGGAGAGCCCGTACGCGTACGCGTGGGTCTGCGACTTCACCGACGACCTGGTCGTCTTCGAATGGGACGGCAAGACCTGGCAGGCCGACTACACCCTCACCGAGGCCGGCACGACCGGCGAGGCTGAGCTGGGTGAGCCGGCCGAGGTCGTCGCGCAGACCTGGTATGTCCCGGCGGCCGGCGGCGACCCGACCATGCCGGCGGTCGACGAGGAAGACATGGTCGACGGCGGAGCGGACGAGGTTACCGAGTCGGTCGAGGTGGCCGAGGGGCGCGCGCTCGAGCAGACTGCCGGCCGGGCGATCGAGGCCAAGGGCACCGACGCCGACGGCAACCGGGTCTTCCGGGTGCGGATCATCGAGGCCGGCGACAGCCAGAACGGGCGCCGGTACTCGGCGAAGGTGCTGCACGAGGCGGCCGCGCTCTACGACGGGGCGAGGTCCTACGACCACCACCGCACGGTGGAGGAGCTGCGCTCCGGGACGATCGCCGGGCTGGTCGGCTCGTACCGCAACATCGAGGCCGCCTCGGACGGCCTCTACGCCGACCTTCACCTGCTGCCCAGCGCGAAACACACCGCCGAAGCCCTCGACGCGTCGATTGCCGCGCAGGACGAGGGACTGCCGCCGCTGGTCGGGATCTCGCACGACGCGATGACCCGGTCGAAGGCCAGCACGGTCGGTGGCCGCCGCATGCAGGAGGTCACGGCTATCACCAAAGTCAACTCCGCCGACGTGGTTGCAGAACCCGCCGCCGGAGGCAAAGCCACCCGCGTCCTTGCGGGCGGTTTCGATCCCGAAGAGAGCAAGGAGTCCGACGTGGTCACGACCACCGACGTGCTCGCCGCGCTGAAGACCGCCACGCCCGAGGACCTCGCCGCGGTCGGTCTCCAGCGCTCGAGCGAAGCCGCCCCGCCGGCGCAGCCGGAGGGCCTGGAGAAGTCCAGCTTCCTGGGCGGCCTGATGATCGAGCGGAAGGTCGAGGCGGCCGGCCTGCCGGCCACCGTCGCGGTCCAGCTGGCGGCCGCGCTGCCGGACCGCATCGTCGAGTCCGACATCGACAACCATATCGCCGCGCTCAAGAGCGTCCTCGGCGTTGCCGAGCGCTCCGGGCTCGCGCCAACCGCGACCGCCCAGGTGACGAAGGAGTCCCGGGAGAAGGTCGTCGAGGGCCTCGACAAGATGTTCGCCGGCGACTACTCGGTCTTCCGGTCGTTCAAGCAGGCCCACGGCGCGTTCACCGGCTACCGGCCGCGGGCCTGGGGTGAGGACGAGAACCGCGTCGTGATGCGCGAGTCCATCGGCTCCCTCTACGACTCGGCCGACCGGTCGACGGAGTCGCTCACTACGAGCTCGTGGGCGGAGGTGCTCGGCGACTCGATCACTCGCCGGATGATCTCCGACTACAACCAGCCGTCGCTGCAGTCCTGGCGGCAGATCGTCTCGGACATCGTGCCGGTCAACGACTTCCGCACCCAGCGCCGCACCCGCGTCGGTGGTTACGGCACGATCCCGGTCGTCAACCAGGGCCAGCCGTACCAGCCGCTCACCTCGCCCACGGACGAGGAAGCGACCTACGCGCTCGAGAAGAAGGGCGGCACCGACGACCTGACGCTCGAGATGGTCGCCAACGACGACCTCGGCGCGATCCGGAAGATCCCGAGCCGACTCGGCCTGGCCGCCGCCCGGACCCTGCACAACTTCGTGTGGGACTTCCTGGCCACGAACCCGACCCTGTACGACTCGGTGGCGCTGTTCCACGCCACGCACGCCAACACCACGGCAGCCGCGCTGTCGCAGTCGAACCTGTCGACAGCACGGCAGAAGATGCGCGACCAGACCGGCTACGGCGACACCAGCAACATCCTGTCGCTGGTGCCGAAGTACCTCATCGTCCCGAACGAGCTGGAGGAGCTGGCCTTCCAGATCTGCACCAGCGCGGTGGCGATCCCGTCGACGCCGGCCGGCCCGTCGGACACCCCGAACCTGCACCAGGGCATGACCCCGATCGTCGTGGACTACCTGACCGACGCGAACGACTGGTTCGTGTCCGCCGACCCGGCGATGTGCCCGACCATCGAGCTCGGCTTCTACCAGGGCCGGCAGGAGCCGGAGCTGTTCACGCAGTCGGATCCGAGCGTCGGCTCGGTGTTCAACTCGGACACGATCACGTACAAGATCCGCCACATCTACAAGGGTGCCGTGATCGAGTTCCGCGGCTTCCAGCGCGGCACCCAGTGATCTGACGCCGCCCGGGCGTAACGCCCGGGCGGCCCCCTCTGCGCCCCCGTTCGAGCCCGAGCCCACAGGAGAGACGTCCATGCAGTTCAAGGAGCTGGGCGGCACCCTTCAGGTGACCGCCTATGTGCCGAGCCAGGCCACCCTCGGCACCGACGACGACTGGCCGGTCTGGCAGGCGCCCGCCAAGGCCAAGGTCACGTCGGTGAACTTCGTGCCGAGCGCCGCCGTCACCGCCAACGCGACGCACTACTCCGTCTACACGCTGACCCGGTACACGGCCGGCGCGTCGGCAACCACCGTGGCCACCCGCACCTGGGCGGCCACCGACTCCGCAGCCGAGACGCCGGAGGCGATGACCCTCTCGGCCACGGCGGCGAACCTGCTGCTCGCCGCCGACGACCACCTGGCGGTCGTCAAGACTCACGGCGGCAACGGCCTGGTCATCCCCGACGGCCTGCTGGTGATCCGTTACCAGCTGACCGGTAGCTGACGTGACCGCGCAGGCCCGGCCGATCAACGTCACGGCGACGGGCACGGTCTTCAGCGGGCCGTGCTCGTACCGGGGCTTCTCGATCGCGTCGACGGCCGGCGCGGACGTGGTGATCTACGACAACACGTCGGCGTCCGGCACGGTGCTGGCCCAGTTCACCCTCGCGGCCAAGGGGTTCCAGCACGTCGACCTGCCCGCCGGCGCTCGCTGCGAGCTGGGCATCCACCTCACTGCCACGGCCGCGATCCAGGGGCACGTGAGGACCGGATGAGCACGCTGACCCGCATCGCGAAGAGCACTGCGGGGACACTCAGCTGCACCTTCTTGGTGGACGAGGTGCCGACCGATGCGACCGGCAGCGTCACGTACGCGGTCGTCGACGCGGCCGGCACCTCGGTCACCACTGGCACGGCCACCCACGCGGATCTGGGCACGTACAGCTTCGTGCTGGCCGCTCAGTCCGCGCTGGCCGCGCTGACGATCACCTGGTCGGCGACGGTGGCCGGTTCGGCGACGTCGCTGACCACGTACGCGGAGATCGTCGGCGGGTTCTTCTTCACGCTGCAGCAGGCCCGCAACTCCGACGGGGTCCTGGCCGACAACGAGGACTACCCGACGGCCGACCTGGTCGCCGGGCGCCTCGAGGTCGAGGTGGAGTGCGAGAACATCTGCGACCAGGCGTTCGTGCCTCGCTATGACCGGGTGGTGCTGGACGGCACCGGCACCGACAAGCTGGTGCTGCAGCACTCCGACCCGGGCAGGTCGGTCGCCTCGGTCCGGGCGATCCGGTCGGTGAAGATGGCCAACGCCCCGGACGGCACGTTCGTCGCCTTCACGGCCGGGCAGCTGGCCGCCCTGGATGTCGCCTCCGACGGCACGGTGATCCGGACCTCGGGCGACATCTTCACCGAGGGCCGCGGAAACGTGATCGTCGAGTTCGAGTACGGCCTCGACATGCCGCCGGCCGACCTGGTGCGGCAGGCGTACGTCCGTCTCCGGACGGTGCTGAACATTCCGAAGTCCGGCGTGCCGGACCGGGCGTCGTCGTTCACGATGACCGACGGTGGCACGTTCCGGCTCGACATGCCGGGTCCGTTCAAGACCGGCGTCCCGACCGTCGACGCTGCGTACGGCCGCTACTCCCGGCGTTCGACCGGAACCGGGTCGACCGGCCGCGCAGTGCCGGCGTCGCGGACATTCTCCTACGCCCCGCAGCGTGGGGCGATGTTCCACGGGACGCCCCGGTGAGCGGAATCGCGGCGGCCGCGAAGGCGGCCCTGGTCGGAGAATCCAGCGTCCTGGCCCCGTTGATGCCGGCCGGCGTGAAGGTCCACTATTCGCTGCCCCGCGACATCATGCGCAGCTTCGTCTACGGCGGCGCGATGGTGGGCCCGGTCGAGCTCAAAGCGATGGCGGCCGGCGGCCGGGTGAAGCGGTCCGAGGACATCGCGCTGAACCTGCACGTGCGGGTCTACCTGCCGAACGGCACCACCGAGGACGCCGAGGCGCGAGCCGCGGCGATCTGCGACGTGATCACCGACTACATCGCCGCGAACTGGACCCTCGGCATCGACGGCCTCAAGGCGGCCCGGGTGATCTCGGTCGACATGGGCGAGCCGTGGACCGACGACGACGGCGTCGGCTCGTCGCCCACCGTCGTCGTCAGCTTCATGACCTACAAGACCTGAAGGGCTCCACCGTGGAGATCAAGTTCTGCGAAAACGGCGACGGTCGCATCGCGATCGGCACCGGCAACCGGCCGATCCGGTGGTGCCGTCCCTGCTACGTCGAGGCCTGCGCGCCCGAATTCGAGGAGTGGAACGTCGTCATCGACCACCGCGCCCTCGGAGTCGACCCGGAGGAACTGGGTATCGCCTGCGCGAAGACCGGCGAGACCATCTCCGCCGGGTCGGTGTGGCTGGACCCGGTCGAGACGAACATCGCGGCCCTGGTCTACTCCGGCTTCATCGCGCCGATCGAGAAGCCCGCCGCGGCCGCGGCGAAGGCCACGCGGACCACCGAGGCGTGACGTGAGCTCGTTCGCGGCCAACAACGTCCAGACCTGGTTCGCCGGGTACGACATGACCGGCGACCTCAACTCTACGGCGCTGGCCATGGAGTACGACGCCCTCGAGGCGACGCCGTTCCAGCCGGGCACGAACACCACGCCCGCACGCGTGCGCGCCGCGGGCATGGAATCGGTGACGCTGGAAGAGGCGGGCTTCTGGCAGGCGGGCTCCACTGCGGTGGACCCGGTCGCGTTCGCCGCGCTGGGTGCGGCGGGGGCGTCGCAGCCGGTCAGCAACTCGCACGACGGCATCGAGGGATCGCCGGCCTACCTGTATCGGGTGCGGGCGTTCAACTACCAGCTGTTCGGCTCGGTCGGCGAGATCGCCCCGTTCCGGCTGTCCGCCCAGTCCGCGCGCGGCACCGGCCTCGCCTCGGTCGGCGGGATCCGCGGCCAGGTCCTGAAGACGAAGGCCAACGTCTCGGCGACCGGCGCGACCGGCACGGCGCTGCAGCTGGGCGCGGTCGCGTCCGGCCAGTACCTGTACGCCGTGTTCCACGAGTTCGCCGTCGGCACCACGATCACCGCGGTGCTCGAGTCGAACGCCGACAACACGTTCGGCTCGCCGACGACCCGCATCACGTTCGGCCCGATCACCTCTGTCGGCGGCACCTGGGGCACCCGGGTGGCCGGCCCGATCACCGACACCTGGTACCGGCTGCGCATCACGGCCGTGACCGGCACCCACACGATCGCCTGCACCGCAGGTTTCAGGTAAGGAGATGCCGCTTTGAGCGCGTTCGCATTGATGGATCTCCGCCTGGAGATCAACTCGGTGGTGATGTCCGGATTCGCTACCAACATCGCGCTGCCCCTGGAGTACGAGGCGCTGGACGACACCGCGTTCGGCGACACCGCGCGTTCGCGGATCGCGGGTCTCGGCGACTCGACGCTCGGCGTCACGTTCAACCAGGACATGGCCGCCAGCGCCACCGATGTCACCCTCTACACCGCGTACGCGACCAGGGCGCCCGTCGTGGTCAAGGCGCGGGCCACCACGGCGTCGATCTCGGCGACGAACCCCGAGTACGTCGGCTCGTATCTGCCGAACCAGCACAATCCGTTCGGCAACGGCGTCGGCGAGCTCGCGACGGTGCAGATCTCGTGGCCGCTGTCCGACTCCGACGGGATCGCCCGCAACACGTCCTGATGGGCCTCGACGTCACGATCTCCGGCGCCGCGCAGATCCATGCGCTGGCCAAGCACATCAAGGAGCTGGGCGACGCCGGCCTCGGCCGGGAAATGGCCCGGGCGCTCAGCAGAGCAGTCGACCCGATCGGCAAGGCCATCAACGACGAGGCCACCAAGGTTGCCCCGTCCGGCTACGTCGAGGCCCTGACCCGCAGCCTCAAACACCGCCGGTCGGTACGCAACAGCCGCACTCAGGCGTCGGTGCGGCTCACCACCTCGGCCAAGGGCAAGCAGGAGAACCGGGACCTGCCGTCACTCAACGCGGGCCGGCTGCGGCACCCGGTCTTCGGCCACCGCCGCAGCCCGTGGCAGGTCACGTCCATCCCCAGCGGCTTCTACGACCGGGGCACCAAGAAGGCGGCCGACGAGGCCGAGAAGCAGCTGCTGGTCGTGCTCGACGAGTTCACGCAACGCCTGAGCGAGGAGTAGCACGTGGTCTTCGACCAGCTCAATCCGGCGCGCTGGCGGTTCACCGCGAAGGCCGACGTCGAGGCATACGGCGATCGGTGGTGGACGTTCGATCCGGTCGCGCTGGTCCAGCTCGGAGGTCGCAGGCTGATCGAGATCGAGGACACGATCGGCATGCCGATCGTCGTGATGCTCGAGAAGCTCGACGAGCGGGCCACGATCGGCCAGTTCGCCGCCCTGTGGGTGTCGATGCACCTGGCCGGCCACACCGTCGCCTGGGACGAGTTCGACGTGGCCGTGTTCACCACCGTCTGGGAGGCGGTCCCGGCCGAGACCCCTTTGGACTCTGGCGAGGTTCTGGAGATGGACGCAAGCTCCTCGCCGGAGCCCGCGACGGAGTCCGCTACCTCCTAGCGCAGTTCGAGCCGTTCTTCCTGCAGCACGGTGTTATGCCGTCCGAGCTGCACAGCTGGACCCTTGACCAGGTCGCTCTGCACCGCGACCACTTCCTGCGCAAGCCGAACGGGAGGTGAGTCGTGACCGCTCGTCAGCTGATCTTCGACCTGCTCGCCCGGGACAAGACCGGCCCGGCCACGCGCGGCGCCGCGAAGAACCTCGAGGACGTCGGTGACGCGGCCGGCGACGCGGCCAAGAGCACCGAGAAGCTCGGCAAGGAGGCCGACAAGGCTGACGACAAGGTCGAGCGCTACGGCAAGTCGAGCCGGACCGCCGCCGAGCACGTCGAGCACCTGGACCGCGAGATCAAGCTGTGCGAGCGGGAGCTGGAGAAGCTCGCGATCGCGTTCGCCGAGGCGGAGACGGCCGCCGACCGGGCCGACCTGTCCAAGGGCATGCGGCAGACGAACGCCGAGCTGAACAAGCTCAAGAAGAACAAGAACGTCCTGCGTGACCTCATCCCCGGCGAGCCCGAGGTCAAAAAGTTCAACACGAACCTGTTCGAGGGCTTCAGCGACGGCCTTGCCTCCCTGAAGGGCCCGGCCGTTGCGGCGCTGCTGCCGCTGTTAGGCGGCGTCGCATCGGCGGCGATCATCGGCGGCGCCGGCGTCGGCGGGGTCATCGGCGGGGTGCTGCTGGCCTCGAAGGACCCGCGGGTGAAGGCGGCCGGGTCGGCGCTCGGCAAGAACCTGATGGGCCAGCTGGAGAAGGACGCCGACGTCTTCGTCGAGCCGCTGCTGAAGAACATCGGCAAAATCGAGGTCGCCTTCGGCGGCATGAACGGCAGGATCCGGAACATCTTCTCCGGCTCGTCGGGCTTCCTCGACCCGCTGGTCAACGGGACGCTCGAAGGCGTCAAGGGCATCCTCAAGGGCTTCGACGACCTGGTCACCAAGGGCAAGCCCGTCATGGACCAGCTGGGCAAGACCTTCGCTCAGGTCGGCCAGGCGACCGGGCACGCGCTGTCCACGATCGCCGGAGGAAGCAAGTCCGCCTCGGTCGCGCTGGCCGACCTGTCGGACAACATCAGCGATCTCATCGTGGGCAGCGGCTATGCGGTCCGGGGCCTGACTGAGCTCTACGCGGGGCTCACCGCGCCGAGCCGGAAGGCGAACGACCAGCTCTTCCAGTTGGTCGTGGGGATCGACAAGGTCACGGCCGAGACCTCGGTGGCCACCACCGTCGCCGGAACGTTCGCCTCGGTGCAGGAGACGCTGGCCAAGACCACGCTGTCCGAGGCCGAGGCGGCCGGCAAAGCCGGACAGCAGATGCAGACCTACGCCGACGCGATGGACGACGCCGCCAGCAAGGGCCGCAGTCTGTACGACTCGCAGACCGACGTCGCCCAGGCCTTCGCCGACGCGGAGAAGGCCGCAGAGAAGAACGGCAAGACGCTCGACGTCAACACGCAGAAGGGCCGCGACAATCGCAAGGCCCTGTCCGGGGTGGCGGAGAAGCTCGTGGCCACTTACGACGCCTACGTCAAGGTCAACGGCGAGGGTGCCGGCGCGCAGAAGGTCGCCGAGCAGAACCGGGCCGCGTTTGTCCGCCTGGCCGGCCAGTTCACGCGGACGAAGGGCGAGGCCGAGGCGCTGGCCACCGAGCTGGGCCTGATCCCGGCGAACAAGCGCACGAATTTCTACGCGAACACCCACGACGCCGAGGCCCGTATCGCCGCGCTCAAGGGCTCTATCGGCGGTGTCCACGGCAAGACGATCACGGTGCACGTCTCGGTGACGGGCACCGAGCGCCTGGACAACCTAGGGCACCGCATCGGCGGATACCGCGCCGCCGGCGGCCCGGTGACCGCGGGCAAGGCGTACATCGTCGGCGAGAAGCGGCCGGAGGTGTTCGTGCCCAACCAGAACGGCACGATCATCCCGTCGATCAGCCAGGCCGGCGGCGGCGGCGGAGGTATGGGTGCGGGCGGTGGCAGCCCGACCCTGACCATCGGGATCGCCCGGAACGCGGACAGCGTCATGGCGACCGCCCTGCTGAAGCTGCTGCGGGTCAATCCGTCGTTCCGTGCCGACGTCAAGCAGCTGCTGGCCTAGCCGATGGCGTCGTTCCCGCAAATCCCGCTGCCCGCGGTCCTGGGCCTGGCGGCCGGCGCCGATCCTTCCGATCCGAGCCTCTGGAATTTCTCGGACATCACCGCCGACCTGCGCGAGGCGGACGGCGCGATCTCCATCCAGGCCGGCCGCCGCGACGAGGGCAGCCGCGTCGACGCCACCGGCATGGGCGTCACGGTCGACAACTCCAGCGGGAACTACTGCCGGACCAACCCGCTCGGCAGCATGTACGGGCTGCTGGACAAGGGCAGCCCCATCCAGGCGCGGGTGACCCGGATCAACGACGCGTTCGCCCGCACGACCAGCAACGGACTCGGCACCGAGCCGGACTCCGGCCTGACCTGGGCGGTAACCTCGGCGTCGATCTGGTCGACGAACGGCAGCGCCGCACTGGCCGCTTTCCCGGCGGCCAACGCCGCCGCCCTCGCGACCCTCGCCGACGCGGCCGGGGACGATGTCGACGTCACGCACGTCGCGTCCCTGTCGGCGGTGGCGACCGGCGCGGCCTGGGTCGACGCGACCGTCGTCCGGTACACCGACTCCAGCAACCTTTACCGTCTGCACCTGGAATTCGGGCTGGCGGGCGCGCTCGGCGTGAAGATCGCCAAGGCCGTCGATGGCGTTCAGACCGATCTCACTTCCGTGGTCTCCACGGGGCTCACCTATTCGGCCGGCACGAAGGTACGGGTGCGGGTCCGGGCGATCGGGCCGACGCTGCAGATCAAGGCGTGGCTGGACGGCGGCAGCGAGCCGACGGCGTGGAACGCGCAGGTCGACGACGACGATCTCACCGGCCAGGCGACGGGGTTCTTCCAGTGGCGGGTCGCCGGTAACACGAACGTGGGCACGCTGACGGCGACGCTCGACGACTTCCGGGTGGACGTGATCCGCGCGACCACGCCCGTGCCGGAGTGGCCGGTGCGCTGGGATCAGTCCGGCAACCTTGTTCGCGCGCCGATCTCCGGCGCCGGGATCCTCCGGCGGCTGGGCACGGGCCAGTCGGCGCTGCGATCACCGATGGATCTGCAGATCAGCGGCCTGACGACGCTGCGCGCCTACTGGCGCGGCGAGGACGGCGCCGGCGCGACCGCCATGTCGTCAGCCACCCCCGGCGTCGCCGCGGCCCGCGTCAGCGACGTGACCTTCGCGGCGGCCGACGGGCCGGGCGGCAGCGACAGGCTGCTGACGTTCGGCTCGGCCGGCGACATCACCGGCCTGTTCCCGTCCGGGATCTCGACGTCCGGCTGGCAGTGGCAGTGGGCGTGCAACCTGGCCGGCGCCGACGCCACCGAGCGGGAATGCATGGCGGTGTTCACGTCCAACGGCTACTGGTGGGTGTGGCTGGCGTCGCTGACCACCTATCGGCTGACGGTGCGGGATGTAACCGGCACGACGATCTACTCCAGCAGTGTCGGCAACGGCGGCGTGGCGCCCGGGGACAACATCGTTTTCCGGCTGAAGGTGTCGCTGTCCGGGGGAACGTGGACGGTCGAGCCGGGATGGTACGAGGAGAACTCGCCGGTCCTGGTCGGTTTCACCGACACGTTCTCCGGTTCTGCGGGCCGCCCGGTGAAGTGGCATGCGTTCGCGAACACGGTGAACTCCGGCGGCTATCTGGGGCACGCGTTCGTCACGACCGGGGTGACGGAGTCCCTGCAGTCCTTCGACATGCTCAACGCGATCAACGGGTACCCGGATGAGACCGCCGGGAACCGGCTGATCCGGCTCAGCGCGCAGGAGGGTGTCCCGCTGCGGGTGTTCGGCGATCCGGACGCCACCGCCGCGATGGGCGCGCAGCGGCCGGCCACCTACCTGGATCTCGTCCGGGAATGTGAGGACGCCGATCAGGGCACGCTGATCGAAACTGGCGCCGGGCTGGGCTACCAGACGCGGATCTTCCGCTACAACCAGTCCGCCATCCTTGCGCTCGACTTCGACCAGGGCCACATCGCGGCGCCGCCCGAGCCGACCGACGACGACCAGCGGCTGATCAACCGCGTCGCCCTCACCCGGACCGGCGGCGGCTCGGCCACCGTGGAAGACACGACGTCGATCGCCAAGTCCGGCGTCTACTCCAGCGAGTCCACCGTCAACCTTGCCGACGACGACCAGCTGCTGGACCAAGCCGGCTGGCGGCTGCACCTGGGCACGCTGGACGACGTGCGGTGGCCACGCATCGAGCTCCAGCTGCACAGCAACACGTCGCTGATCAAGGACTGGTGCAAGGTCAGGGTCGGTTCGCGGATCACGATCTCGAACCCGCCGGACCAGGTGGGCGTCGAGGACCTGGACCTGATCGTCGAGGGCTGGACGGAGACCCTCGGCACCTGGACCTGGAACGTCGAGCTGGTCTGCTCGCCGGGGAAGGCGTGGGATGTCGGCGTCTACGACAGCAGCAGCAACCGCTACGACTCCCGCTCCACAACGCTCGAGGCCGGGCTGAACCCTAGCGATTTGCTGGCGGGGTTCGTCACC
>Ga0247684_1000116_pt1 | contig 17640 bp, 32 predicted proteins | sample CNK25_metaG_FD_190129 | JGI IMG/M metagenome (GOLD analysis project Ga0247684, IMG submission 190129) | Soil microbial communities from Purdue University Martell Research Forest, Indiana, United States - CNK25 | ecosystem: Environmental > Terrestrial > Soil > Temperate forest > Bulk soil... | reverse complement strand
GCTGCCGATGGCCACACCGAGTACGAATGACAGGGTGGTCGTTGATAGAGCCACGCCCGCGTCAGCAGATGATGCAAGAGTTGCGCTGACCTTGGCGGAGACCGTGGTAGCGGTAGCTGAAGCCGTCAGTGTGGAGTCGAATAAGACGGAAGCCGTTCCTGCCACTTGCACCCAGCCGAAGTTACCTTTGGTGAGTGCGACACCAGTACCGGATGACGTGGTCGGGTTGATAAACACGCCTGCAATGTAACCGGGGATAGCGGCAGTCGGGTTAGCGTCAGCGGTGACTGTATAAGCCTGCGTTGCGCCACCGGGTAGTTCGTTTGAGCGCCAGAAAGCGATGGCACCACGGACTGGCGAGGCCGTCGAGGTAGCCAGTGTGCCGACATACATGTAGACGCCGCCGAATAGCGTGCCGACAGTGGTATCAGAGTTCGCAAGGGCTGTAGCATCGTCAAGGACGATACGATCACCCGGTTGCGTGGCGCTAACCTGAGCTGACGGGACGCCAGCCGGAGCTGAGACTACTGCTCCACCGGAGTTCGCATCGTTGACGTCGTTCAGGAACTTTGCGGTGAGTTGGTCCGCTTGCTTCGTGAGCATTCCGCCTGCCATGGTGTGTCTCCTTTATCCCAATCTCACTAATTCCCTTAGAATCCTGCGCCGACTAGCTGCCAGTTATCACGTGGTTGCACTGTGTACAGGTTCAGGCCAGCCTTGAGGAAGAGAACCACAAGGTCCGGATTGTTCTGCGACCTGATAGGCGGCGTAAAGTTGAAGTTATACTCCGGGTCAGACGAGGGCCGTAGCTTCCATCCCTTGACTCGCAGCCAGAAGAATGGTTCGCCGGGAGTGCAGACAGTAGCCGATGGATAGTTAGAGATGGCTGCCTGAGCCGTGCTCAAGGTCGGTGTGGTGAACGTGGTCGGCTTGATGCTCGTGGTCTGGCTCAGGTTGGACGGCAGGATGGTGCCGTACTTGGTCGAAGGAGCCAGCTTATCTACGAAGATCGTTCCATCAAGGATCTTGAATCCCGTGGCGCCGATGTCCATGTCCTTGATCTGCTCGAAGCGTTGCTTGGGCTCCTGACGTTCTGCCAAGTAGCTGAACAGAGCCTTGTTGCACAGACCGATATCGGGAGGCTGCACGCAGTTCTGATAGGCTTCAAAGAGAGTTTTGTAGCTGATCTGGCCAGTGTTTCCGGCAGCGTCGCCTACCCATGTTGGAACGGAGTTCAAAGTGTTGCCGATGGCTCCGTTACGTGACTGGCCGCCGTAAGTGGTAAAGACGTTGCCATCCCATGATGGGTTGACACCGTCGTTCAGGGCTTCGGTAAGTCCGTTGATGAAGATCTGACGGTTGCTACCAGTAATGTTCTGCCCGTGACGGTAGAAATCGACTGCGATATCCGTGTTGAGCGCCTGTACCGCGTTTTGCATGTAGGCGTCGATGAGCTTGACCTTGACCGCTGGACCGCTACCCTGGATTACGTTGGTCTGCCACAGGTTGAGAGGTACCTGTTCCACGTATTCCTTGGGCACGAATGCGGCAGCGGCGATGATCTGCTTCTGCAGGACCGTGACGTCGGAGCCGGGAGCGATGGCGCCGCCGTTTACACGGTCATACATGAATGGTTCCTGCATGAACGTGCCGCCTGCGAAGTCTTCGAGAGCGCCCATGGCACGCATCTTACGCATCCAGGGGGTTTCTACGAAAAAGTTGTCTACTAAAACGTCATCTCTCAAATCAGCTAATGTCGTTGCACTAATTTGATCAAATGTGGGATCCGCCATAAGTCCTTCCTTTTGTTATACTTACGCCGACTTTGCCACAGGACCAGACGGCACAGGAACACCGTTCACGCCCTTAGCTTTCAGAACAAGAAGACGTTGTTTCAACACTTTTCTTGATTCGTGAATCTCTTGCGACATACTTTTCTTACGACCAACCCTGGAATTCAGATCCAAACTTTCTTGAAGCTGAATACCAATCTCGGCCTGCTCATGTTTCATAATGAAGTACGGCAAGCAGTTACGAAGAATCCATGCCGCACGATAAGCACTTGCTCCCCAGTGATACGCACGCTTCCAGTTTTTTCCTTCATAATACTTAGCCGTGTTTGCGTCTTTGTACGTTCCACCAAAGGTCTCTTTTAACCAAACTGGCAAGCGAACATCCGTATTTGCTACTGTAATGCGAAGATAGAATCCTCGCGCTTCTGTATGGCCTGCAAACTTTTGCGTATTAATGAGAACGCTGCCCTCGCCGTCGATATAAGCCGCTAGTCTGGCCCAATCGATAGCAGTCGGACACAAACCATCAAAGGTTGGTGTTCTCCAATCGCGTTTGGCAAAGTTTCTCAGCATTTAATTCTCAAACTTACCCGCTGCCTGCTTCTCCACCAATTTCTGCGCCGCTCTGGTTACACGGTCGTTCTGCAACTGTGTCTCGCTCTTGTTCCAAGGCTGATTATCCGAGCGCAACGGATCTTCCTTACGGACGGTGAAGGGTGACTTCGAGGGCAGCATCGGACGAGTCTCGGGATTACCGAACTTCGATACCAGTTCGACTTCCTTTTCCTTGGCACCTTCGGCTTTCCACTTGGCGATTTCGGCGTCGCGCTGCTTCTGTGCGGCTTGCTCACGGGCATCACGTACCTTGAACTTTTCTTCCCAGTAGGGTAGGAGAGTCTTGCCTTGAGCTTGAGCTTCACGGCGGAGTTGTTCAGCGTTGAAAGGAGTGTTCGGGAAGAGCCGGGCATGTTCGTTGGCAGCATCGAGCATGGCGGTGAGATTGGAAGCGAAAGTGTCACCCGCCTGTTGGAACTTCTCCATGGTGAGGTAACGATCGTCGGGAGCAGCGGCAGCTGGCTTCGGTTCTTCAGTGCTGTAGCCCAGATCCTTTGCGATATCCACCATGCCCTGCTTCTGAGCTTCCATCAGGGCAGCCTTGGCGCGGGCAGCTTCGGCAGCAGCGGCTACGGCCTGATTCTGAACCTGCTTCAACTTGTTGTCGTTCTCGGTATACCAGGACTGCACTCGAGTCTCGTAGTTCTTCATCGTCTGATCTAGCTTGGTATACTCGGCCTGAGCGGCTTCGAGGTCAGCCTGAGACTTGTCGAATGCACGACGAGCGACTGGAGAATCCAGAACCTTGATCTCTTCTTCAGTGGCCCCGCTAGCTTTCAGATATTCTGCGTATGTCATTTATGCCTCCACTATCCGTTACTTGGCGGTGCCATTGGCTCGCCTGCTTGCATTGATTCCTGAATCTTTGCCCCAACCTTACGCATGATGTTGTTGATATCTTCCACATCAGGGGAAGCGACTGGAAACATCTTAGCCAGTGCGATCAGGTCACGAATTATCCTGATAGTTAAATCTGTTCCTTGCTGCATAGTTGGTGATGGAACGGCCGGTGCTGGCGATACCGCAGGCGGAGATGTCGGAAGCGGTGCCGGACCTGCCGAGCCGTTAGGTGACGGCGGAGGACTCATTCCGACTTGTGGACCGGCAGCCATCTATGCCTTTTTGTGCGCCTGTTTCTTACCCTTTTTGAGTCCGGGCATAGTCATCGTGTCGGCCTTCATGTCCGACTTCATCTTGAGCTTGGAACCGGAACCGCCAATCTTGCTCAAGTTACCTGCGAAGCCGCCTGACTTACTGTGTCCGCGCATCGAATATCTCCCTTGTTACCGCTTCTTACCGTCGTGCTTCTCGTGTTCCTTCTTTTCCTTACCGTCTTTCTTACCCTTCTCTTTTTTACCGTGATGCTTCATCGTGAGGCTCCTTTATGTCTTGATAGGGCCTGTAGAAATAAAAAGGCCCACTATCTACGCAATGATCTCGGAGGCATCCAAGACGGGCTTGCGTAAACAGTGGGCCGTATCGTACCTGACTAGTCCTCGGAGGAATTGTCAGGGGATAACGAATCCTACTGGTGGGAGAGTACAGTAACAGGACTAGGTGTTGTCAAGAGAATTCTTTATGGGTGGACGGAAGAGTAGCGGATATCCTGCTCCTCACGGAACCTTACACGGCAGATTCCACCTTGGGAGAGAGCTACTTCGAGTGTTCCCGTGGCTTTCTCGGTACGCAATCCGATGAGGATTTGTACGAAGTCGAGAGAGCCTTGGTAAACACGTTCACGCACTAGATGGTAGGTATCACGCAAGGGCGTGGTGGTCAGTGACTCGGTGGTTCTGATGGAGGTTACGCTCATCGTGATTCAACAATAGAACTTCTGGCCCCGCCATCTTTTTGAACTAGCTTAGGGGCAGCATTACCGCTTGGCGGCCTACCTTCTGGATTAGGCTTGGCTGGAGGTGCGGCGGCTCCCGGTGGAGTGCCCGGCGGAACTAGTCCTTCTGCTCCAGCGATTGCTTGCATACGTGCTGCAAACTCGAGGTCCATCTCCTGTTCAGACTGGTAGCGTTCGATGATTGTGTTGCCATCGAGTTGACCGTAGTTAGGCAACTCCCAACTCTCTGCGATGGTCTGTGAGTCGATCTTCACTCCAGCCTTGCGGAGTTGCACAAGTCCGAGCTTCATCGCCATCTGAGTCATCTCGTGGAGTGAGTTAGGCAAGATGAAGAATCGCAGGTTGTCTGCGAATACTCTCGCTCTGGTAATCTTATCAACCGATGATGGAATACCAATGCCACGAATATCAACAGTTACTTCGCCTGGTAAATGAGATGGAACAAGTGAGGCCGGATCGAAGTCGAATACCTCGGGATGTACGCCGTCCATGCCTACGATCTGCATCACTCGTGGTGTGGTGTAGTATTGCAGAACTAGATACTTGACCATCACGCCTAAGTCTCGCATGGGTGGTTCCATGGAGCGGGACATGTCTTCTACGATCGGGCCTTGAGTCTCCATGATCTTCTCTAACTCATCCATGCTACCTACTGTGCGGGCTTTAGCTAGGGCTTGCACGTCGTTTATAGCCATCTGAGAATCCATGCTGGCGCCGAGAGCCTCGTACATGGTGATTGATTCTGGATAGACCTTTAGGACGTCCATCGGAACTGCTAGGTCTACTCCGATACCATCTACCGCGTTACCGTCTAGACCGATGCGTGCGCGTGGCTGCATGGGATCGAAGCGGCGCATCTCCTTCATGGAGGTTGCGTTGGTATCGAACTTCAATGGAGGATCGAGTTGGCTTCTGATCTTGTCCATGTTGCCGCGCATGATCTCTTTCATGCTTTCGTTGAGGTCGTAGCCGTCATGGACGAGTGAAAATCCTAGAGGTTCCCATGGCCAGCTGTCGGGTGCGAATGAGATACCGGGGAACATGCCGTGCCAGTCGAAGCCGGGGCCGTCGTACATGATACAGCGGTCGCTTGAGATTAGTAATCTGCGGTAAGGATACAGACGGGCATCATTCTCGTCGGCCTTGCGAGTGAGTGGACGGCCGTTGGTATCTTGACCAACTGTAATCTCTTGGCCGATATGAGGGACGGTGTAAGACCACGTTGAGCCCGGTTCGCCCATGGGAATAGGTGAGTCGGTGGTGTTGATACTGAGATCTAATACCCATGTCTTGCGAATAGGGACGAGAAGGTCGGGTAAGCCTGCGGTCTCGGCTCGTGGTGTCTTGCCGAAGATACGGTTGAGGACGTTGCCTAGAGCGGCTTTGTGTACGGCGTCGTTCTGATACCAATACTTTGAGGTGGATGGGACTAGTCTGTCCTGAAAAGAAGGAAACATGCCATGTGCCATAGCAACTGGCATCTCATCAAGAATGGTAACTGCGTAGGCTTCTTGCCAGTTCCCGCTAGATGGGAGTTGAGTAGGCAGTACGCTAGGTGCTCCATAGGTGAGTAACTTGATGTCGCCTCTTCCAGTTCCGTGCATATCACGCCGATACACAGGATGAATCCACCCACGGCCAGTAGCAGCAGCATATTGCAATGCCTCCTTTACCGCTCTATCTGCGAAACTCTCTAAGTACCATGCGCGAGTTACTTTGTTCATCATCAGCGCTTGCTGAGCGTAGGCGGAGTTGTCGCTGTGATATCCCCAGAAAGGACGGAGCTTGCTCATGACGCTGACTACTTCTCTGATGTTGCGCTTGAGGCGGTTGGGATTGACACGGCTACGGTAACTTGCGGCATAGGTAGGTTGAGTATCCATGCCGCTGATGGTATCTAGAGCTTTACGGAAGTCCTTGAATCCGCGCTGTGACTTGAGCCAAGCTAAGCCGTCGCCTGTGGCATCATCTAACCAACCCAAGCGTGTTGCTTCACTTGTTGCAGCGGGAGCGCATTGCCAGCTCTTGTAGTTTAACTTTTCGGCCATGCGCCAGTCTTTCTAATCTTAATATGCCTAGCAAATTTACCACAGTGCTCCAAGACAAATGATGCGCGTTGCTTGGGATTCATTCTCATCCACAAGTAAACTAAAACTCGGTGCTTGATTTCGTTCAGCACTAGAAGTTTACCTTATCCAAGTTTACTTCCTCTTTTGCCGCATCACGGCTGCCTAGATCATTTTCTCTTGCGCTTAGGAACCACTGAGCTTCAAGGAATCTCTGACGATACATCTCGCGCTTGCGTTCATCTCTCAGTTGCATGTAGAGGCGCAGGAATTCTTTCTCATACTCGGTGGTTGCTGATGATGATATACGCTGGTAGACGCGATCGCGTATCTCTTTATCCTTGGTGGCGATGAGAGCTTGGTCGTAGCGCATCTCACGTTGACTGGTTTCGTATTCCTGCCTACGGAGGATATCCACCAGTTTATCTATTTGAGGCAGAGTATCAACTTCCTCACGGATGCTGCCTTCGGGTGTGGGACAGTCGGTGAAGGGAGCGAGAGTGAGATGGCCGTTGGGATAACGGAAGTAGACGACGGGGGCGACGGTCCCTGGCTTTCTCACTTATACCTCTCCATCTGGTCCATACTGTATGCAAGATCATCTACAGTTGCAATGTCTGTTTGTTGCATATCTCTGGGTGAGAACACATTTGATGGCCGGGAGGGCTGCAGGTTGAGCGGTGGTAGAGTTGTCGGGTTGACGGAACGCTTCTTGCTCCTTGCGGCGATGGGTTCAAGGTCGTGCGGGCAGAAGCAGGCCATGGCGGCGGCGAATACCCGGTCATCGTGCTTGCCGTCTTCGTGTTCGAGCTTGGTACGGCCAGTGGCGGTAACTTTGGCTTCAAAGGTTCGCATCTCCCGAGTAGCCAGGGAGAGTTTATGATGAGCCAGAGGTTCTTGGCGCATACGGCGAAGTAGCTGGTTAAGGCTTCGCGTGACCATGTTCCGGTGAAGAAGCCACGCTTCCTGGCTACCGCCTTGTCTCTTCTGGGATTCTTGCCATCGTAGCGGCTCATCATGTGGAAGTGCGAGTAGCCCATGCTGGACATGTCTTTCTGGCACATGTCTCCTACCGATGCGAGTTGTTCGATGGAAACGTACGGCTCCCGCCATTTGCCTGCGAATTCCTTCATGTACATGCCGTAGTAGGCGGCGATACCTAGGACGAATGCGAAGGCTTCGGCGTGGTTGATGTAGGAGCTCGCCAGTTCTGCTACCTGGGTGTCAGGATCGTCGTCGTTCTTGCCTAGGGCCCATACAGAGATAGCGGTTGAGTCTTCACCTCTACCTGCGGCTGTGTCTACACCGATAGAGTAGCGGACACCGGGCTGTGGATGAGCCCAGATGAAAAGGACTCCAGTGGCGGTGCCGGCATCCTTGGCGTTAGGCTGGATTTGCTTCTCGAGCAGAGGGATAAGTTCCCAACGGTACGTCTCGTCGCGGGTATTGGTGTACTTGATGGGGATACGCGGCTTATCGTAGTCGATATATTCAATGGGAGGTTCGTGGTCGGCTTCGATGGACTGGCCAACGATACAGAACATGTCGAAGACTTTCTCTCTTCTGGTTTCAATTTCGGCTAGAGTCTGGTGGCTGAAAGCGGAGGTGATAGAGTGCTGCAGGGCTTCTTCGTCGTCGGCGCACATCTCCTGATACCACTTGGCGGTTGTGCCGCCGCGCTTGGCTTCTTCATGGCCGAATTCCCAGAACCATTGCTGTTCCTTGGGCATACGCCAGCGCAGGCCGGAATGTACGCCGCGGCGATGCTGATCCTCAACCAAGTGTTTCTTTAAGAGTTGATTGGAGTCAACGTAGAGTTCGCACTTGGCGACGTGTTCCCTAGTATCGTGGTTGGGATACCAGTTCTCGGGGATAGGGAAATCGTAGTCTATCCATTGTTTCTTGGGATACATCTCCACACCGCAGAACCATGGCAGGAATAGAGGGCAGTGGCGGGCGGCACGTTTGTGCCAGAAGTCTCGCGATGAGCGCCAGCGGTCGGGCCACCAGCCTTTGTCGCCTTCACCGGAGGATTCTAGGGCTCCAAAGACGTTGGGTGAGGCGTGGACGGCACGGAGGAGGGAGGATTCAATCTGGTTCTCGGCGTCGGTGTAGGTGGCTACTTCGGATAGATGATAGATAGTTGGAGTTGTGCCACGGGCGATACCGGACATCTGGGCGCCATGCTGGAAACTTACGCTGGTCTGACACTTGCCGAAGCCCATCAGGCCGCGGTCGGATTCCACCTTACGGGTAAGTTCGGGACGTAGCCAGACGGGTAGGTAGTCATAGAAGAGACGGATCATCTTAGCCATCTCGGCGGTCTTGGTCTGGTCGGCGGAGCCTATGACTGCGTTGACTCCGTAGCCGAAGACGATGCGGATACCGATTAAGAGTTCTACTAGTGTGGACATGCCCAGCTGCCTGGCCTTCAGGATGATGAATTCAAGCGTGCGGCCGGAGGCTTCAAGATCCGAGATGATGTCGTAGAAGATGCGTTGCGGTACGCGGAAGTTGAAGCGGTGGATGGTTCCGTCGTCGTCCTTGAGGTAAGCGTAACGGGTGAGGGCGTAAGCGGCATCGCAACTGACTAGGAGTTGTTCATTGAGGATCCAGTCATGCTCGAACTGAGTTAAGTTTTGCGTACCCTTGGGAGCGCCATTCTGGTCGAGAGAATACATGTTATAGCGCTTGAGGTGGTCCTCGAAGGATTGGATATCAGCGATGGAGTGGTGTTCGAGGGTTACGTTGAATTCACGTTGGGCTTGGTCGATACGTTGGCTGACTCTACTGGGAGCGTACATCTATTCCTCATCCACCAATATAGCGTCTACGGGCGCTGGCAATGTTCCTTTCACCGCATGGAGACGCTCACTGAGTCTGCGTACCGTTTGTTCAGGGGCCGGCGCAGGGATAACCATAGCCTGGGTGGGAAATGACGATGATGTCGCTGATGTTTGTACGTTTACCACGGTGCGTGATCCCTTAGGCATGGGCATGAGACCTGAGACCTGCATGTGCAGGCGGCGATCATGGTAACCGTTGTCTATGTCCATGGCGGCTTCGATGTTGGTATCGACGATTTCAGGCTGAGAGACGGAGAGGTTGACTGCTGACTTGAGGGCTTTCACTCGTTCGATGACCTTGACTAATGAATCTAGGATACGGTTGGGGTCTACTCCGGCAGCTACGCAGAAAGCCTCGAGTGGTAACGCTTCCCGTACCTGTTTCCATGATTGTTTATAGACCATCATGAGGCCGCGGGCTTCTAGGTCCGATGAGGCGTCGAGGTAGTGGTAAGGATCGGTAGGCAAGCCGCGTTTCTTTAGGCCGGACATGATGTCGGTGAGTAGAGGAGTGATTTGCGGGACGGTAGACAGGGATTTGGAGGAGATACCGAGCTTCTTGTAGGCGGCGAGTTTGGTGATCATTCTTCTAACTCTATACCATCGTGGTCAGCTTGTAGTCTACGTTCAAAGTCCTTGTTAATCTCTTCCTGATCCATGAGGCTGAATTCAGTCTTCTTACGAGGGATAGGAGCGTGCTTGACCGCCCATTCCTGTTGCTGGAGTTCCAGTTGTTTCTCGCTGACGGTGGCTTGACGTTCAAGAGCCAGGGCTATTCTACGGAGCCAGAAGAATTGTTTGACTTCGTCTACGATCTTCATAGTCTATCCCAGAGGTGAGTGGGTATCACGTTCCTGCCTGAGACGGTAATTGTCTAGTGCCGCTGGCCGCATCTGCTCTACTCGTTGGGCTATATGCAGGTTACGGTTACGTCGGGAGATGAAGTGTAAGACGGAACGTAGAGAGTAAAGGATACCTTCGGCTATGAGGAAGCCAACGATCAGGTCCGGCCATTGTAGAGGGTGGAGTGCGGGAGTCATGTCTTATCCTCATACGCTTCAGGATATTTAACCTTCATCTCTTCCTTGCCAAAATGTTCTTCCAAGCGCTGCTTCAGGTCGGGTTCATCCATGATCTTCTGAAGGTTATACGCTCTCATCTTGGGAGTGATGGGTACATCGGTAAGCCATATCTCGGTCTTCTTGTCCATGCTCATCTCCGCATCAATATCATCAATTATTCTCTTGTAGGCAGCATCTTTCCAGTCTAGGAATTGTTTGCTGTGAAAGAAGCTCACAACCCCAACTCCTTCTTACCTTCAGCCGTGGTGTCCTTCACTTCCACCTGCTGCTCTGGGATACCTTCCATATCGGATGGATACATGATGTGCTCAATCTGCTTGGTACCGTCGAGTTGTTTGGTCTCAACGGGTACGGGCAGGCCGAGTCTTACGCGCTCAGCGTTGGGATTATCCATCGAGAAGGTAGCGGTCTGCTGGCCGAATTCGTTATCAGTGGACGGCGGTGCCGTGGGATCTTCCTTCACGAAGTCGATGGTAGTGGTGGACTCGGGGAAGTAGGCATTATCGAGATGTAAGGTGAGCTTGATGGTGCCACGGACTTTGCCGAAGGCTATGTGCGGGCTCATCATACCTTCGTTGTCGAGCAGTTTGTTGAATACGTCGCGCACGTAGGATTTCAGTTCGTCGCCGGAGAGAGCGCGGTTGACTACCTTTTCCTGAGATGTCGGCATCAGAGTCCTCTTTCTCGTCTTATTTCCAGCAACCGTTCAAGATTATCAGCCACGAAGTCGGTGATAAGTAACCGTAAGTCTCCATCTCTAATCTCAGCAGTGGCATGGGCTCCAATAAGCGGAACGATGATGGAAATAAGATTTGTTTCAATAGGACGGCAAATAGCACCCACTCCCAGTATTCGTGACTGGTCGATAGTTTCCATATCATCTGGTTTCCATGTCATCGGTTGCAACCTTCTAGCTGGACTCTTGTATCTTAGCCACATTCAGACCTTTCATAATCTCTTTATGTGTCCGTCTAACACCCTTTTGTTTCCCACGGTGCAAGGTAGAGCGTCGCATGGCTTCCTCGAGCTTGATACGGTATTCATCCTGATGCATCCGGGGATCGTCGAGGTTACGTCTTAGGAGAACACGTTCGGGTAAGTGGTTCTGAAGGACGTCGATATAGCGCTGGCGGTGGAGGGTGCGGGCACCATCGAGAGACAGGTTGAGAGCGACGAATGGCAAGCGCTTACGGGCCAGGATGAGGATCCATGGAGACCAGTAGAGCCAGCGGGCGTTGATACGTTCTTCTAGGCGGGGAGTGACTTTAAGTAGCATCAGTATTCCTATTAACTACTGATTCCATAAAAGATTTACGCTCAGTAGCAAATTCCCAGTTCCAAATGTAGATATAGCTTCCTTCATCTGCCATTTGACGGCAAATTAATCCAACCCACCAGCCACTTTTCACTCCATGGCGTTCCCAATCAGGCCAGTCATGCTGCACGGTGAATCCGAATAGTGGAGTACGAAAGAAGAAATACCAGCCTTCCTTGCTCCAGTAGCAGCGTCCGTCAATAATGAACCATATCAACTGACGTGTTTTAGGTAGCATCCGGCTCTCCGTTGATAGCTTCCATTAGTTCGTCTTCGGTTGTCTCACTTGGCCACTTTCCAAGTGTAGGATCTTCCTTAACAACCTTTTCCCATTGTTCCGCTATAGGTTGTGGTCCTACTGGCTTAGAATCCTGCATCTGTTTCAATCTCTCCCGTAACGATAGCGGCACCGGATTCATCGTCCCCGGTATTGGAGGAGGAGTGAGAGCAACATTTTGGATACTGTCGGCCTCAGTTGATACCTGACGTGTGATAACTGAATGAGGCATAGGTGCAGATGGAATTTCTGGCAACTTAGTATTTCTCAGTGCATCTCCAACCACACCGACATAAGTCTTGTAATTCTCTTTATAGAACGGATCAGGTTCAGTTAGTTTCTTCCTAGCTAAGAGTTCCTGTTTACGAGCCACCTTCTCAGCGTAGGTATACAGCGGCGGTGAATCGAACTTCTTGGCTTTACACTTGGGACATTGCCGCGGCCGGTGCGGGAGACGTGAGCGCCAGTCGTAGTCGCAACGGACGCAGTGCCATGGCTTGGCGGGCTCGAAGGTATCTCTACGGCCCATCAGGAGTTCGAGTTCACGATCCAGTTCTTCACGGATGGCGAAGAGGTATTTGATACGGTCCTGCATCTCCCTAGCGGTATCAGGAAGTTCCCGGCGTGTGACGAATGTGAAGGACGGCATAAGAGACTGATATTATTGTTCCCAGTCAGCGATAGGTAGCGTATATAGCACAGTAGCTACTTTCAGGTCAAGAGAGAAGTGTGGAGTGAGCGTATAAAACGTATGTTACTTCGATGTGACAGCCATTAATGATGGTTCCATGTGTGGTGAGAAGGTAGCTTTAGGGAATTCCAGATGGTAGTTATGGACCGCTGCGGTACCATAGATGGACATGCAAATGATAGGTACCCCAGTGTAGGCAACTAGCCGCCATGGCTTGGTGTCATCTTCCCCGACGGTTATATGCCACGCCTCGGCGTGTAGAGAGGTCTGGATACTCATACTCAGGACGGCCACGCCTATTACAGATCGCCTGGAAGGATTCTTACCAAGCAGGTGGTTACCTTCGACCTGCCTGCCAGTACGCTGGACAGTGGACGCCGCATCGGCCCCGATCGACGCCGCGACGAAGAACTCTCCTACCCACCACTTCTTGTCCGTATACCAGTGCCGCGGGCGAGCTTCAACCGAACTAGCCAGTGTAAACAAAAGTAACGTAAACAGGGCTGAGCGTCTCATTGCCACCGAGCATCGCACATGCCGATGTGAATGTAAAAATAAAAAATGAAATAAAAGTCAGCACGGGTGAAGACGTGTCCCCGCCGTCCCTCTCTCATATGCCGGACAACTCACGACCTTGTGCCTACCTATTGCTCATGATCGTGCCGGCCGTCGGCGCCTGGGCGGGAGGGCTGGCGATTGCGAGGCCGGCGAATGGGAGGGTCGGCGTGAGCTAACAGTGTGCGAGACTGGCGGACTATGCCGGCGGACTATGGCCTATGCGTACCACTATCGCGTCCGAGCGTATGCTTAATTTGAGCTATATTGCTATATAAGGTTACACTGATAGGGCACACATTAGGGAGTGTAAGGTTTACCACGGCTCCATTGCTTTGCCCTTTTCCGTCATTATGGTGAATTTTTAACCTTTGGTTAATTTTTAACCTACCTGTGGAAAACTATTTTTGGCAGGGGATACGATTTTACTTGACACTGTTTCACTACTTACTTATAGTGGACACTGTAGGGAGCACCATAAGGAGGCATCCTATGTTGAGAATACATGCGCCATTTGCAATACGGATGTACCGCACAACGAAGCGGTATAAGTTTTATCACCTGTGTGGTTGGTGCAATCCTAGCGCGTGTGGGCATGGTGCATGGGGATTGCCTTGGTGGTTCAAAGTAGTACGGTAGCACGGCATAGCGCGGCCGGGAATGCGTCTAGAATAGAGGCTCAATATGACTAAGAAGCACTTTATCGCACTGGCAGATGCAATTAGGGAGTACAACGAACAAGCATTTCCAGGTGGGACGAACACAGCGAGTCCACTGAAGTTTGGGCACACACAGTTATTGGTACTGGCAGACTTTTGTCAGCAACAGAATCCTCGCTTTAATCGTTTCCGCTGGCTAGGCTATATTGCTGGCACTAACGGCCGCAATGGTGGAAAGGTTAAGGTGTCGGCATGAGTAAAACTCTACAATCTTTTATCCAAGAAAATCGCGTAGAACTGGACGCGGCAATTGCGCGGGCGTTAAAGATGGACAAAAATCCTCGTGCCAACGATGCCGAGCGTAGGCTGTGGGTGCTTAATGATGAAGGCTTGTATTTATGGGCACGCTCGGAAGGAGTACGAATATGAGACAGCTAATCTCTCGTGAAGTAGCCATAACAGAAGAGTATCTAGACCATCAGGCACAGTTGTATGGGCCATCGTTACCGCGTGTGGCTATAGCGTGGGACTGGCCTAGTGCGGTGGGCCTTGGGCTGGCTGTGGTGGGCACGATCATGCTGGTAGTGGAGTATGGGAGGGTATTCTAATGATTAGCAAAAGATATTTACTGAGAGAACGTGCCAGAACGATGACACAACATGAGTTTTCTAATAGCTTAACGCCTGACGAGTATCGCGAAGTGACTTTCTTTTGGTGTTCCACAATTGAGTTCTGGCAGAGTGCGGTATACAGTCCGCACATTGCCGGAGGTTTTCTACCACGCGTAAGGGAGGGGAAGTAGCGCTATGAGCGGTAAGACGCTAAAACCTGCTAAATACCTATTACGCCGTGCGTTGCAATTATGGCCTGATAGAGCGGCACAATTTTGGTGTGCGTATGCGAAAGCAGCAGAACGTGAGTTTCTTGGTGAGGATAGATTATGTGATTGTGGCCATCCCAAATCGCAGCATAGTGTCAATAATGGCTGTATCACATTCTGTACTGTAAAGGGATGTGATTGTGGGATGTTCGTTATCGAGATTAATAGATTACGCAGAGAATTAGACGCAAAGGAGGCATTATGAATAGCAAATTGTTATCAGAATTACTCAAAGGAATTGTGCTCACCGTCGGCCTAGTACTACTGCTTTTTGCTATGGCTGTACTAGCACCACAAGCACGGGCAGACTCCCTAAATGTGTCACAAGTAGCACACTATTTGGATACCTGGACGGCATTACCGCTGGCTCCTCATGTGGATAGACTGCTCGCTAGTAACCTGCTGGACGCGCAAGAGCTGGCGTGGGGTACGCAATGGCAGGAGGGGAGTTTGTTGGCGTCTGAGAATGCCGTGCTCAAGGCGATCACGCTATATGTGTGGCCGGGAGGGCCAGCGGCTATTACCGTGGGCGGGGAACCGTTGGTGTGGGTGCAGTCTAACATTGCGATTGATACCACGCTTAGTGTGGGGTTTGGGACGGACAGTCTCAACTTCGGGGAACAGCCCATAACGGCAGTGGTGACGCCTGAGCCGGCAACGTTGGCGATGCTGCTGGCTGGGATCGTCGGCTTGTGGCTGGGGTGGTATGGGACGCGGAGGACGTTAGCGCATAGGATGAGGGCTAGACTGGCGAGTTATAGGCCGAGAGTGCAGGTGCGGTCATGAGGATCGTGCTGGCTACTCTCATCGTTCTGTTGATTGTGGCAGCTGTAAGGATTCACAGCCAGGCACAGGTAATTAATGCCCTGATAGAGCTTAACCACGATAAGAGCGTGTATATAGACGCTGGGTGTCGTGGGGAATATCAGGGGACGGAGGAGATGTTACCTAGTGAGGTTAAGTTGAGGTAAGTAGTAGTAATAACAATAGTTAAGTATAGGAGGCATCATGAGTACGATTAAATCAGGCATCTGGGCGGGAAGGACTCCAGCTGAGGTTCGCACATGGCAGTGTCAACACACAGCCGGGCACGGTACGCATGGGCAGTCAGCGGTATACGCTGAGACGGACGGCAAGGATGTTGCCCTTGTCTACGATGGGGATGTACATGCGGCACTCATCGCAGCGGCACCAGAATTGCTGGCAGCGTGTCGAGCTGTATGGAATACCCCATATGACGCGAATCCTGACCAGTTCCTAGCAACACGCAACTTAGTTAAGTCCGCAATAGCCAAAGCCGAGGGACGGTCATGACACGCGGAGATCAGATCCGGGCTTGTATCCACGGGCTCTCTGAGCTGCTGGAGTCCGTAGACCATGAGGATATGCGGGTGTACCTCCAGCAAGATCGTAATGATGAGCTTCAGGAAACCAGACATATGCAGGAGATATGGGCGCAGGAGAAGGGGTTAACATCATGGGAGAACTAAAGTACGACTGGGTGGTATCCCAAGAGAATAGGCTGGCCAGTGAGGAATGCTGTCTCAGTGAGGCTGAGATTGCGGTCGAGGACTCTACAATGTCCCTAGAACGCAATACGGGGCTATTAGACGAGTTGCCGGCATCTGGCAAGGGGACGGGCGAAAGCGGATTCCGAGGCCCTCAGGACGTTCTAGGCGCAGATAGGGCCTCAGAGCCAGGACGCACAGGCGTCAAAGACCCATTTGAGGAGGCTCTAGAGCGTACCTGGCGCCTACTCAACCCTCCGGTATTCCATTCGCACTACTGTAGCAAGTGCTATCACCTGCGGGTGTGCTATCAGAAACCCTGCAAGTACCGGGCAACCGACCTGGAGCGGGAATGGGAGTGCGGGTGTCGGCCATGAGTCAAACACTAGAAGAGTTGAAACAAGCGGTAAAACAGATTAGCGAGCAGCTAAAAGGGCATATGCCAGATATTGAGCGTGCCTTGCTAGTTGCTGACCGTAAGGAAATCCGTGAGTGTATCAAGATATTGGAAGGCAAGCATGGGTGAGCTAATGGAATGGGCGATCATCCTGCTGGTGGTAACAGCCAAAGCGGTCAAGTGGCTGGTGGAGAGAGTATGAGCGGCGCCGACAAGGTCAGCTTGGCAGACGAGAAGATACGAGCAATGCTGGAGCGGGTTGCGCAAGATGTCAGCTTAGTGGCATATAAACACGGCCACGGTGCAATCTCAGAATTTGAGCGTGTGCTAGAGCGTCGCTTGCTCCCGCTTCTACTGGCAGGTCAGGCGATGCGAGATTCAGCTTGGGTCAACACGCAGCAACGAAAAGATTACGATTCCGCCCTCGCCATCTTTGCAGCAGCGCAGGGCCAGCCAGAGAAAGAGAACGGACGATGAGCGAGCGCAGCACCGAGCATAACCTACAGACGATAATGCGGAAGTGTCGCCACTTCACTGGAGTGCAGAACAAGGTCTGCAAGGCTGGCGTGAATTACGACACGCTTGTACCGATTCCCTGTATTGGGCGCGTTGGCGCTAAAATTGAGCCAGCGTTCTGTGAGAAAAAGTCTTGCCCGACACGCGAGGAAGCCATCGAGATTGACAAAGAGAGAGCGGAGCATACGAAGCGATTTGTGGTTGCGCTATCTGCCGCGCACGATGACGCGAAGAAGAAGGGCTATAAAAAGGGGCATGGCGGCAAAGATTCGCTACCGTGTCCAGTCTGCAAAACAGGCACATTGCACTATTCAGTTGCCAGCTATAACGGCCATTTGTGGGGCCAGTGTTCAACGAAAGATTGCATGTCGTGGATGCAGTGAGGGAGAGCACCCGATGAAGCGGAGCGAGAAAGCCAAAGCGGGGCCGAAGTTTCGCGTGGGGCAGGTGGTCTACCACAAAGGGCAGGGGCATTACGTGCGCGTCGAAGCTATTGGTGAAAAACTGTATCACCTTAGCCTGCTCGACAAAGGGCCGTATGTTACTTGGGGCAATGATGGAAAGCAGTTGCGATCCGCCAGCGAAAGG
>Ga0247684_1000101_pt1 | contig 19166 bp, 12 predicted proteins | sample CNK25_metaG_FD_190129 | JGI IMG/M metagenome (GOLD analysis project Ga0247684, IMG submission 190129) | Soil microbial communities from Purdue University Martell Research Forest, Indiana, United States - CNK25 | ecosystem: Environmental > Terrestrial > Soil > Temperate forest > Bulk soil... | reverse complement strand
GATGATTATCAATAGAAGTTAAATGATTTTATTTATTGTACTTTAAATATATTTAAAATTAATACTAATAGAAGTAGGTATTATCAATTTGGTTTTAATTTGATCCCACAATATTTCATGAGATGAAGCAATAAATGATTTCTCAACAGGATGTTTATCAATAACAACATTTTGTGAAGTATTATTTATTTCTATTTTGTTTTTTTGAACTTCGGTTTGATTATTTATATCAATATCATCTAAATCTTCAAATAAGTTATTAGTATGATCGAATAAATTAAATATACTAGGTTTATGTGTTAATGAAGATAATCTATCTTCAACGGTAGGCTGTAATCCAACTTGTGCAATTTTTGGAGTAGAAATAATATTAGTATCATCTCTTCTAGCTTTAATAGCATCAAATATATTATCAAATTTAGGAATAACTTTATTTTCTTGAATTTCAATAACAGTGTCTTCTATAGGTTTATTTTGAACTAAACTAGGAACAGCCTTATCTTGTTTAAATTTAATTGCATCAAATAATGCACTAAAATTTAGATTTAGAGGAAATTTCTTCAGTAGAATCTATTAACTGAGTTACATCTTTACTAAAACCTTGAATAAATTCTTCAGTTTTATTAACTTCAATTATTTTAGGTTTTAGAAAATTTATAATATATTTATCTATTTAAGAGTAGATATTATAATAAATAGAGAAAAATTTAAGTAAGATAGTTTTAAATTAAATCTAAAAAATAAAAGTATAGATGACAATTTAGTAAAAACATCAAAGTAATTTAAAGGAATTATTAAGGATAACTAGCAAATTTATTAAAAAGGAGGTATAAACCAAAAGCCACAAACTAATAAATAAATAAATTTAATAGTAAGTAAATTGTGGCGATCCTAAGGGAAACCTTAAATATTGATACTTCCTGAAGCAAAACATTGTATTAAGGAAAGGAAAGGAAATCAACCGAGACTCTGAGAGTAATGGTGAGTGAAATCAGATTAGCCTAAAGAAATAAAAAATATTTGAAAAAATATAATATTAATATTAAAGAATGAAGTTGGAATGTCATTAATTAAAATTTAATTTTATATTAATAATTATTTAAAAATAATTACCAAAGAAGGTAAATTAGTCCTGTAAAATAAAAATATTTCTTATAAATAAGTACGATGAGAGAAAACTTGTTGGAATATAGGGGAACCATCCTCTAAGGCTAAGTATAATAAATTTAGCGATAGTGAAAAGTACTGTAAAGGAAAAGTTGAAATAGTTCGTTGTATAACGAAATGAAATAGTCTTGAATTAGTAATTCTATAAGCAGTCGAAGTTTTAAAATATAAAATGACGACGTACCTTTTGCATAATGGGTCAGTAAGTTAATGGTAGTAGCAAGGTTAAAGCCTTAGCGAAAGCGACTAAATTATTTGTATAATAAAATTATAAATTTTAAAATATTTTTACAATAATAAAAATAGAATAAATTCCTTATATAATAAAAATTATTTATAATATAAGTGATTTATTTACAAAGAAAATTTTGGGAAAGTTACTATTATTAGACCCGAAGCCAGTTGATCTTTCCAAGACCAGATTATAATGGATCGAACGGTTGAATGTTGCAAAATTCTCCGAAGAGTTTTGGAAAGCGGTGAAATGCCAATCTGAACTGGTGATAGCTGGTTTTCTACGAAACATATTTTAGTATGACATCTATTAATAAATTTATGGAGGTACAGCACGGTAATTCCCAACTAATAATATAAAAATATATTAAAAGTTTAGGTTGAGGGGATCTTGAAAATCTTACCAATGGAAACGAAACTCGGAATTACATAAATTGATAATAGATATTCAGACTATTCATGATAAGTTGAATAGTCAAGACGGAAACAGCCGAGAACATGGAACAAGGTCCCAAATGATTATTAAGTGAAAGTAAAGGAAGTAATAGATTGAATGCAGCTGTAAAGTGAGCCTGGTAGTCGCTATCTTTTAATGACCGTTGTAACAACGTAGCAGCCCTTAGACTATTGCGCCAAAAATTTAACGGGTCTTAAATAATCAACCGATATCCTGTTAATTATAAATATAATATAAAATTATGTTTATAAATTAGGTAGTAGAACATTCAGTATAATTAATGATAAACAGTGTTTCATTGTTTGTAAATAACTGAAGAGATAATGCTGACATGAGTAACGTAAAAGAAGTTATAATACTTCTCGCCGAATACGAAAGGGTTATAAGGAAAGGTTAAACCACCTTATGTTAATGCGGCCTCTAAGGTTCAGAACCAAAGTTTTGACTGATGAGTAATATATTGAAAATCTTTATGGTAATTATAAAAGATCAGGAAATTTAAATATATAATTTATTTTAATAATAAATTAAAATACTACCGTACTCTAAACCGACACAGGTTCGTAAGTAGAGAATACTAAGGCGTAGAGCTAAAAGTTGTTAAGGAACTCGGCAAGTTGTTCTCATAAGTTTGACAATAAGAGAAACCATAAAAAATTTAAATTAGCCATAATTTAAAAATAATATGGTATAATAAAATCGGAGGCCACGACTGTTTACTAAAAACACAATTCAGAGCAATGATTAAGATAATAGTATTCTGGATGAAATTTGCTCAATGCCATTAATATAAGAGAGGTAATTTTAAAGTTACTAATCGAAAATCTGGTTAATAGCGGTCTTAACTATGAGGATCCTAAGGTAGCAAAATAAATTGGCCATTAAATGTGGTCTTGTATCAATAATGTAACGATGGTCTCACTGTCTCTACAACTTGCTCAGTGAAATTGAATTGCGAGTGCAGATGCTCGCTGTCTTCAGAGGGACGGGAAGACCCTATGCAGCTTTACTATAGTTAGTTATTACATTAATTTAAATTCAATTAATAGTAATTAGGTATGTCGAAAGACAAAATTTGGAAAACCTTATAATTTGAATTAAATTATTGTTTACTTTATAAATTGAAATTTAAAGGATAAATGACTAATTGGTAGTTTGACTGGGGCGGTCGTCTTTAAAAAAGTAGCAAAGTACATCCAAAGATTTTAATTTAAATTATAATATTATAATTATTTATTATAATATACAGACAAAAAATATTAATTCTCTAATATTTTAAATATAAAAAAAGAATTAAATAAAAATAAACTAAATAAATTAGTTTATTATTACAAGGTATAGCTAGAAATTGAATGGAGATCAATAAACTAATGAAAGGTTTTGAAGTGTATAATGGCGGAAAGCATACCTAACTGAAAGACTTAGAAGTCGAACAGATACGTAAGTAGGGCATAGTGACCCCTCGCTATAAAATGGAATAGACGGGGATCAATCGATAAAAGTTACGCTAGGGATAACAGGCTGATAGCCGGTAAGAGTACACATTGTTCCGGCTGTTTGGCACCTCGATGTCGACTCATCCTATCCTCCGGGTGAAGAAGCTTGGAAGGGTTCGGCTGTTCGCCGATTAAAAGGGTACGCGAGTTGGGTTTAATACGACGTGAGTCAGTATGGTCCCTATCTTCTGAAGAAATAAATAGTAAAAAGGAGAAGACCTTCTAGTACGAAAGGATCAATAGGCTGTGTTTCTCTAGTGTACCAATTGTTGAATTTAATTATTATTTAATTAAACAGGCATAGTTGGGTAGCCACAAACATATTAGATAAGCGCTGAATGTATATAAAGCAAGAAACTAACTCCTAGATACTATCTTAATTATTATTTCTATTATTTTAATAATATTTTTATTATTATATTAATCCATAATATAATTTTAAGAAATGAAATAATAATTAATTTTATAAGAAAAAGAACATTTCTTAATAGGATGCAAATGTAAGTAACTGTGAATTATTTAGTTTAGCATTACTAATTTATAAAATAGACTTGATGTTTAAAATTGTTCAATTTTTAATCTTTAATAAATAATATTCTTTATTATTCATATAATAAAAGAATATATAATATAATCCTGAATTTTAATTATAAATATTAAAATCAAAAATAATATTGAGTTACTAAATGTAAATTAATTCAGGAATTGGAACATTTTAAAAGTATATAGAAGGCATATTTAGCCTTTCTACTAAAAATGTTTTTATTTTTTTTTATCAATTTTAAGAGGAATTGTTCCAATTAATAATTAAAAGAATAGATATAATTCTAGTATAAATTATTAAAAGAACTAGATATATAATCTAGTTATTATTATTGAAAATACAAAATGATTAATTAAATTAATTATAATATCAATTAATTCTATAATCTTGAAAGTTCTTCTGCAAATATTCGTAGAAGTTCTTCATGAAATTGATTATCAAGAAGTTGAGTATCAGCTTGAAAATTATTATAATTTTCTTCTCCTAATAGAGTTTGAAAATCTTGATCTAATTTTTCGTTAGTTTCTTCATTTAATACTCCTCCTTCTTCCATAAATTCTTTAATTTCTCTCATTTGATCTGGAGTAAAATTAAATGTTTGAGGATAATTAGGTGATTCGATTGGAGTAGAATTAGGTGATTCGATTGGAGTAGAATTATATTTTATAACTAATTAACTGATTAAAGAGATTGTAGTTATAAAATCCTATTTAAATTCTACAGTAATTGAAACTCCAAATTATCCTCAAACATTTAATTTTACTCTTGATCAATTGAGAGAAATTCAAGATATATTAAACAATGAAGGAGAATTTGAAACTCCTAATTTACCTCTAAAAATAACTACTGAACAAAATAAAGAAGTTCAAGATATATTAGATAATGAAGGAGAATTAGATGACTATTTTAAACAAATATTCACTACAGAAGAATATAATCAATATAAAGCAGAATTATTACATCCTGAAAATGATTTTTCTCAAAATCTTCAAGATATATTTGATAATTTTGATATTTTTTAAAAATAGATTATATTTCTAGTTCTTTTAATGATTTACCCCCTTTCAAATTATCTAAAGTTAATAATTAATAATTATATTTAATTTAGATTAATTAAATAAAAGAATAAATATAAATTAATATTTATGATATATCAACTTAATATTTTAGTATGCTTAAGTGACATTTAAATACTATTCATATTCTTCCATCATATAATGGACATCATTAACAATAAACCGGAGGTGCAACCTTAAACACAAATTTAATATAACAAATGACTTTTCAAGATAAAATTAATGAAATGAAAACTAAAATGTTTGATATAATTTCTACTAAAGAAATAACATATTTAAAAGATTTAGATAAAAGAATTAAAATTAATAAATTTGGTAAATTCAACTATTGAAGAATTTATGAAGATAGAAATAGTAAAGTTTGACAATTTTTATCTGAATTAGAAGATAATAAAGTCTATACTTTAATTCTAATGTTTTCTAAAAATAATAGACCAGATGAACCTTATATTACTCTAAGTCAACAAATTTTAATCACTTCTAAATCTAATTCTTTATTAATGACTTATTTTATTAATAATAAATTAAAAGAAACAATTAATTTATATAATATTAGTGAATTAGAAGGAATTATAATATTTAAATTCAAACCAGTAAAAATTAATTTCAATGAACATAACACTTTTTAATTTAAGTGGGCATATATATCATATCCTATCATATAAATATATGTTTTAAAAAAGGGCTTATATATGGTTAAGCATAAAAATGACGAGCATTTTTATTTTGTAGTTCGATTCTACATAGGTCTAAAATATAATTTTATTGTTAGTAAGAAACAAAAACAAAACTTTTGTTTTTGTTTCGACTTCTATTATAAAGAGGGGGTTATTTAAAAGAGTTAATCGTTTATTCGTATATCTTTTCTCATGTTAATTTTAAATGCTTTTGTTCCTATTAGTTTATTATTTTTATAAATTAATTGTCTTTTATTTTCAGTAACTTTTAAAGTATAAACTTGTTCTAATATATTAATTTGACCTTCTGATAGATTTCTAAATCATTTGCTTTGAGTTTTTTGTAAAAAAGCATCTTTATAAAGTAATTTAGAAAAATCATTTTGTGTTAAATTAATTTCATGTTTTAATCCTTTAACTTTATAAATAAATTCTCCAGATATAGTTTTTAAACAATAAACTTTAGGAGATAGAAATATAGCTTTTTCACAAATATTTTCTAATTTTAATTTACCAAGATCGATTTGAGAAATTAATTCATTAGGTAGATCAGAATCAGTATAAATACTATCAGTATCAGTATAATATAAATTAATTTTAGGATTATTTTTAAATTGGGTCATATGGATTCTAGCATAACTTGTTATAGCTGCAGCAATTGCTATACTTACATTATGAGTTACATCTTCATTCTCAATTTGATTTTCATTTTGTTTATATTCAACTAAATAAAAATCTCCTAATTTTTGAGATTTAATAATATCATCGAAAAATTTATTTTCAAAATCACCATAAAAATCTTTATGTATTATATTTACTTCTGTGAAATTATCATCCATTCCAAATCTACCATATAAACTATTTAATAATAATTTAGCTATTAGATTCATTGCTGATCCTCTTGGATATTCATTTCTTAGATTATATAAAGTATCTACATATTCTTTGAAAACAAATCCGGATTCGAATGTATATCCTCATAAAATTTCAAATTTATATCCAAATTTCATGGCATTATCCATTTCTTCAGAAAATAACATATCAGATCAAGTTCCAATAGGACTTAAAGTTCTAATACCATTATTAGTCATTACATGAGTTTGTAAAATAGGATGTTTTATATTATCTGGAGCAATTATATTACAATAGAAAAAACCAATTGATTTAGGATTAATATATCTAATATTACCTTTAAAATAAGTTGGAGATCCAATTGGCATAGGATATTTTTTCATAACAGCAGGATATAATGAATTTACATCTAAACATTTAATTTTAACTCCTTTTTTACTTTGAGGAATGAAAACATCACAACTTCCTCCTGTATATCCTGATCTAATATCTTTACTAATTTGTCCAGATAATTGTGGAATATTTTCTTCTTTCATAAATTTACCTCTAAAAATTGCAAAAGCTAATGAAGGTAAAGTTGGATAATGATGTACATTTCTTCCAAATAAATCAAAAATCATGAATGTAAATTTAAAAATTACTTGATATAAACTTATACAATCGAATTCACAATATTTAATAGTTTCATTTTTTAAATTTCAAAAGTTATTATTAAATTGAGATTTATATTCATTATAATCTTTTTGTTTTAATTTATTAAAATATTTAAAATCAGGAACATTTCCAATATAATTTAAATTAGATTCATTAACGAAAAAATATGGAAAAATAGATTTAGGATTTTCTACATTAAATGATTTACATAATTTAGCTAATGAATTTAGTAATAATAAATAACTATCTCTAAATTGAATTTGATATTCATTATTTTTACCATAATTAAAATTAATACTAATTATTCTATCATTATGAATTACTGGATTAACTGAACCTAATTTAACTAAATATTTTAATAAAAATATTATATCAAATTTAGCTAAATTATGAATATAAACATTATATCCATTATATTTTCTAATTAAAATTGATTTTAAAGCTGTAATTATTAAATCTTCAGAGTTTTTAAAATCAGAAAGATAATATGATGAAATATTTTTACCATCAAAAATAGATATACAATAAACTATTAAAATAGAATCTTTAATATATGTTTCTACATCTAAAGTAATAAATTTATTATTTAAATTTTTAATTTGAGATAATTTTGATATAAATTTAGTTTTCATTTCTTTAATAAATAATATTTCTTTATTATTTTCAAAATAATATTTTTATTATCTAAAACTCTCATGAATTTATTTTCTGAAATAAATTTATCTATATATTTTAAAATTATATTTCCATTTGAAAATAAACTAATTTCATTATATTTTTCAAATTTATTAATATTTATTAATAAATTATTATTATTTTGTAAAATAAATTGAGTATAATTATCAAATTTATTTTCTGAAATTAATTTTCCATAATCTAAAGGATTATAACTTACTACTAAATTATTATTTTTATAATTTTGAAAATTTAAATTAGTATTATAAATTTCTTTATCAGGAATTTTTTCATTTTTAAAACCATAACTAAAAATAATAGAAACAATTGGTGTTTCATTATAATATTCTGATTTATAAATAAGATTATTTATTATTCAATTGAAATATCAATTTTTATCATTTTTATTTAATCTTTGAAGTTTACCAATTGTTGTATAGTCACTACCTTTATATTTAATTCTAAATAAAATATATATATGATTATTTTCACTAAATTCTTGAATAATACTATCTCAAAATAAATTAAATTTAGATTTAAAAAGTTCTTTTGAAAAAAGTAAATTCTAAAAATATTTGAAAAACTTTAGTTTTCAATATAAATAATAAAGTATTTACTAAAACATTATTTGAAAATATCTTTAATAAATTTTGATTACAAATAATTGAAGAATTTACTGAAAATAACCATATGTTTATTTTATTTAAAATAAAATATGTTAATAATGAGTTTTCAACTATTGGTAAACTTCAAAGATTAAATTCTAATGATAAAAATTGATATATTAACTGAATTATAGATAATATGGAATTTAAATCAGAATATTATAATGAAACTCAAATAGAATCATTTATTATTACTTTCGGTTTTAAAGATGGTAAAATTTCTGATAAAATTAACATTAAAACAAATTTAACTTTTCAAAATTATAAAAATAATAATTTATTAATAAGTTTTAATCCTTTAGATTATGGTGAAATTATAAATATTATAAAATTAGATAATGAAACATTATATATTCTACAAGATAAAGATAATTTAATAATAAAAATATTAAATTCTGAAAAACAAAATTCTATTGAAATTTTTAAAGATGCAGATCTTATTATTAAATTTAAAGATTTTAAATTAAGTGAAAATAGTTTTGTTAGAATTCTAAATAATAAAAAATTTTATTTTGAAAATAATAAACAAATATTATTTATGAAAGAAATTAAATCAAAATTTATTAGTAAATTACCAAAATCAAATAAATTAATAAATAATTTTATTACTTTGGATATTGAAACATATATTAAAAATAATATTTTAATTCCATTTTGTATTTCAATTTATGATGGAAAAAGAACAAGCTCTTATTTCTTATCTGATTATAAAAATCCAGAAGATTTAATAATTACAGCTTTAAAATCAATTTTAGTTAGAAAATATAATGGTTATAATATTTATATTCATAATATGGCTAAATTTGATATAATATTTTTATTAAAATATTTAGTTAAATTAGGAAGTGTAAAACCAATTATCCATAATAATAGAATTATATCAATTAATTTAAATTTTGGAAAAAATCTAGAATATAGACTTCAATTTAAAGATAGTTATTTATTATTATTAGCGTCATTAGCTAAATTAACTAAAGGATTTAGAGCTGAAACATTAAAATCAATCTTCCCATTCTTATTTGTAAATGAAAATAATTTAAATTATATTGGAGAAGTTCCAGATATTAAATATTTTGGAAATAAAATTAAATTAGCAGATTATAAAGAATATAAATCTAATTTTAATAATAATTGAAATTTAAGAAATGAAACTATTAAATATTGTGAAATTGATTGTATTAGTTTACATCAAGTTATATTTAAATTTACATTCATGATTTTTGATTTATTTGGTAAAAATGTACATCATTATCCTACATTACCTAGTTTAGCTTTCGCTATATTTAGAAGTAATTTTATGGAAGAAAACTCAATTCCTCAGTTATCAGGTAAAATTGCAAAAGATATTAGATCTGGCTATACAGGAGGAGCTGTAGATATGTATATTCCTAAACCTCCTAAAGGAGTTAAAATTAAAGGTTATGATGTAAATTCATTATATCCTTCTAGAATGAGAGATTGTGATATGCCAGTAGGAAATCCTATCTTTTTTAAAGGAGATATTAGACTAATTGATGCCAATGCATTTGGTTTTTTCTATTGTGAAATTATTGCTCCAGATAATATAAAACATCCAATCTTACAAACTCATGTAATGACTAATAATGGTATTAGAACTATAGCTCCAATTGGAATTTGAGAAGATATGTTATTTTCTGCGGAAATGGATAACGCAAAAAAATTTGGATATAAATTCAATATTTTATGAGGATATACATTTGAAAGAAAAAATATATTTAAATCTTATGTTGATAATCTATATAGTTTAAGACTACAATTTCCTAAATCTGATCCATTAAATTACATTGCTAAAATACTATTAAATAGTTTATATGGAAGATTTGGAATGAATGATAATTTCGCAGAAGTAAATATTATTCATAAAGATTATTATCCTGATTTTGAAAATAAATTCTTTGATGATATTATTAATAAAACAGAAATAGATGATTATTATTTAGTTGAAATTAAAAATAATGAAGAAATTGTGGAAGATGAAAACTCAACTCATAATATTAATGTAGGAATTGCTTCTGCTATCACAGCTTATTCTAGAATTTTAATGACTATTTTTAAAAATAATTCTAAAATTAATTTATATTATACTGATACAGATAGTGCTTATACTGATTCTGATTTAGACGAAAATTTTATAAGTGAAACTGTTTTAGGAAAATTAAAATTAGAAAATACTTGTAAAACAGCTATATTTCTATCTCCTAAAGTTTATTGTTTAGAAACTGAAGATAATAATTTTATTTATAAAGTAAAAGGTTTAAGTCATGAAATAGAATTAACTAAAAATGATTTTGAAAATTTACTTTATAAAGATGCTTTTTTACAAAAAACTCAAAGCAAATGATTTAGAAATCTATCAGAAGGTCAAATTAATATCTTGGAACAAGTTTATACTTTAAAAGTTACTGATAATAAAATGAATTAATTTTTAAAAATAATAAATTAACTTCTACAATACCATTAAAAATTAGTAAATAAAAATGTTATTAAATAAAAGAAACAATTAAAAAGTTCAAACTAAATGAATTAAAATTTTATCTAATAGAAATATTAAAATTATATAAGATTTTAATTCATTACAAATTATTAATAATAAAAGAGAATATTTACTATTCAGTTTTCGTAAATTAATCATATTTAATTTACGATCTTTCAAAAATATAATTTATTTATGTAAATAAATTAAAATTTATTATAAAATATTATAATAATATTTCAAAAATATTTTAATTAAAGTATTATATTTTTAGGTTAAACCTACATTTTTTAATTAATAAATATATAAAATAATTTATTTAAAATTAAATGTTTATAGCCTTACTCGTTCAAAATTTAGATCGAATATTAATAAAATAGGCTTATTATAATATTTGTTTTTTTAATGAAATATATATTAATAAATATATTAAGTTTTACAACAATAATATCTAGTGTATTAGTTATTACTTCTCAAAATCCAGTAATATCAGTAGTATATTTAATTTCTGTATTTGTAAATGCAGCAGGTTATTTAATATTATCTGGAATAGGTTTTTTAGGTTTATCATATATAATAGTATATGTAGGTGCTATAACAGTATTATTTTTATTTGTAATTATGATGATTAATATATCGTTAACAGATATAATAGATACTGGAAAACAATATACTAAAAATTTACCTTTAGCTTTTGTAGTTGCTTCATTATTCTTGTTTGAAATGTTTAATATTTTACCATTTAGTTTTAATAATGTATCTGGTTTAAATTTTATTTTTGATACTATAACTAATTTTAATTTATTTATTTGAAATAATAATGAATTAAATTTTATTAATAATATTCATACTACTTATCAATCTAATATTGCAGATACTACATTTATTTCATTTACTCAAATTGAAGCTATAGGACAATTAATTTATACTTATGCTGCTGTATTATTAATAATATGTAGTATTATTTTATTATTATCTATGATTGCACCTATATTCATATCATTAAATAAAAAATAAATTATTTAATATATTTAAATATTATTTTTAATTAATTTACCCCCTTTCTAATATAATTCAGAGTTTGAATTATTATTTTAAATAAATATAATTAGTAATTTAAAATAACATGAAAAGATTAGTATAAATAGAGTTGAGTTTACAGATGGTTTCTGTAGTAGATCTGCAAAATCTATAAAATTAGGGTTCAATTCCCTCTTAACTCTAAAATAATTAATAAAAAATTTATTTTTAAATTAAATCTATTAATTATATATTTTGATACTTTGTAAATTATAATTGAAATAATTAAAAAATAGAATATAATTAAAATATTTTAAATTCTCTTAGTTCAATGGTAGAACTGCATTCTTCTAAAGTGTTAATTTTGGTTCGAATCCAAAAGAGAATAGAATTTAATTAATATTAATTTAAAAAAAAAAATTATAGAAAAAATTTAAAATTAATATTAATACAAAACCTTATTAAATTAGGTTGATTATAAAAATAAATTTATTGTTACAATGTCTTTTACTTATATTTAATTAATATTTATTTAGATTAAATATATTAAATAAAAATTTATTATAATAAATCTACTTAAAGAAATATTTATTTTATTATAAAATAAAAATAGATATTTTTTATAAGTTATGTTGTTAATTTTAATTAACTATTTTAATCAATATTTATATTTATGAAAATTGTAATTTAAGATTATATTTAAATTTATATATTCAATTAAAATAATTAAAATAATTAAAAATTTAAAATAATAATTGAATAATCTATCATAAATATAAATAAAGATAATAATTATATTTAATTATGAATACAAATAATTTAATTTTAACTTTATTAAATGTATTAATTAATTTATTAGATGTATTATTAGTAATATTACCTATATTATTATCAGTAGCTTTTATGACTATAATAGAAAGAAAACAATTAGCAGCTCATCAAAGAAGAGTTGGTCCTAATACAACAGGTTATTATGGTTTATTACAACCTTTTAGTGATGCTCTTAAATTAATAGTTAAAGAAACTGTTATACCTTCTCAATCTAATAAAATTTTATTTTATTTAGCACCTGTATTTTCTTTAATATTTAGTTTATTAGGATGAGGTATTATTCCTTTTGGACAAGGATTAACATTATCTGATTTTTCATTAGGAATATTATATACTGTAGCTTTATCTTCTTTAGGAGTATATGGAGTTTTATTTGCTGGTTGATCAGCTAATTCTACTTATGCTTTTTTAGGTTCTTTAAGAAGTACAGCTGCTATGATAAGTTATGAATTAATATTAAGTTCTGCTATATTAATTATAATAATATTAACAGGTTCATTTAATTTTACAACTATAATTGAAAATCAACAAGCTATTTGATATATTATACCATTATTTCCAATATTTATATTTTATTTTATATCTATTTTAGCTGAAACATCTAGAACACCTTTTGATTTACAAGAAGCTGAATCTGAATTAGTAGCTGGATTTTTTACTGAACATTCTAGTGTACCTTTTGTTTTCTTCTTTTTAGCTGAATATGCTTCAATAGTTTTATTTAGTTGTATTACTTCTATTTTATTTTTAGGTGGTTATCATATGCCTGAATTATTTATTAATAATTCTTTAATTAATTTACAATCTATTATACTTGGATTAAAAACATGTATATTCTGTTTTATGTTTGTATGATTTAGAGCTACTTTACCTAGAATGAGATATGATGCTTTAATTGATTTATGTTGATTAAATTTATTACCAGTTTGTGTAGCTTTCATTATCTTAGTTCCTAGTATCTTAATAGCATTTAATATTTCACCTTATTAATGTATTATTTTTTTAATTTAATAATTATTTAATAATTTATAAATATATTAAATAATACATTATATTAATTTTATTTTATTATCCCCACCATTTGAAATTTTGTTTAATTAACATTTTAATTTTAAGAGAAAAATTTTTATTTTATATGATAGTTTTAAATTAATAAAAAAATTTAAAAGAGATACTAAATATTGCAATTAAAGCATATAAAATAAAACAATAAAGTATAATAACAATTTATTGTTTAAATATCATAAGAATTTAATTTTGGTTCCGATTGAACGTTGTTCAGTAGTTTAAGACATGCAAATCATTATTTTCAATAATATATTATAATATAAAATATTATAAAAAATAAGGTGTAAAGGTGAGGATAATAAATAAGTTACTTTATAATTTCCATAAATAGGAAATAAATATAATAATTAATAAATTTAATAATTATAATAAATTAAATAATAACATTTAATTTATATTAAAGGAAATTTTCTGTTATAAAATACTATTTATTTTGATTAGGTAGTTGGTAGGGTAAATGCCTACCAAGCCGACGATCAATAGCTAAGTTTGAGAGAACATATGGCCACATTGGGAATGAAATCTCCCAAGTAGTTTAATACTACCAGCAGTCGAGAATATTAGTCAATGCTCGAAAGAGTGAACTAGCTAACTGAAATCAATTAAAAAATTGATAACATAAGGGAAAATAATGATATTACCTTATTATTAGTGTCGTCCAAAACTGGTGCCAGAAGACTCGGTAAGGCCAGAGACATAAACGTTAATCGTCTTAATCAGGCGTAAAGGGTTTGTAGGCGGCTTTTAATTAATTTCTAATAAAATTAAAAAATAAAATAAATTAAGAATAAAAGCTAGAATCAAATAGAGGATATATCAAATAATGCTTAGAGTAGGTCTGATATCCTTAAATACTAAGTAGAATATTAAAGGCGAAAGCTTTTTTCCATTAATGATTGACGCTCAGAAACGAAGGTGAGGATAGGAAATAGGATTAGATACCCAAAATACCCCTCTCTGTCAACGATGAATGGTAATTATTAGTAATTAATTTATTAATGATAATGTTAACACGATAACCATTCCGCCTTGTGAGTACAACTGCAAAGTTGAAAACAAAAAAATTAGTCGGTTTCGGAGCAAACGAAGTGAAGCATGTTATTTAATACGATAATCCGCGTAAAACCTTACCAGTTCTTGAATAAAAACTTTTATTTTTATATTTTATTATATAAATTATATAAAGGAATGTTTTAATTTTAAAATAAATAAAATATTTTAAATAATAAATAAAACATTTAATACAGGTGTTGCATGGCTGTCTTCAGTCCGTATCGTGAGAACTGAGGTTAATTCCGCTAACGGACGAAATCCCTATTGTTAATTTAATATATTAATTACATACTTAACAATTAATGAATCTTATAGAGTTTCATTTGGGGCTAAGACAAGTCGTTATGGCCCTTATGAACTGGGCTATAGACGTGCCACAAAAACTTTTACAAAATGATGCAAAACTTTTTCCTAAAATGAATTAAATATTTATTTTATTAATAAAGATAAAATTTTTATTTATTAAAAATTAAATAATCGAAAGATTAATAATTCAATTAATTTTAATTTTTTTATTAAGAAAGTTAAATTTGGAAAATAGGAAGAGCTAATCATTAAAAAAAGTTAAAATATAAATTTAGACGGATTGTTTTCTGCAATTCGGGAACATGAAGAAGGAATTTCGAGTAATCGTTGATAATAAGCGCAACGGTGAAACTAGCATCCGTGATGAACTAACTGTCTGTCGCTGGGAAGAAGCTTATATTGATGGAAATGGGAATATAATTATAAATTTTTCATAGTTAAATTTAAGTTTATTATAAATTTAAATAGTTATTTTATTATTTTAATATTATAGCGGCTATGTTAAACTAATTAGTTTTTATTAATTCAATTGAGTAACATCTCAAAAGTCATAGCAAGGTAGCCGTACTGGAAAGTGCTGCTGGAAAATAAATTAATTTAACCCCCTTTTTCATTTATAATAGTAAGAGATTAGTTGAGTGGTTTAACAGCATATTTACACTATGCAGACAGAGTTTCGATTACTCTATCTCTTATTTATAATACATATTGTTAAATTTTTGAATATAATATTTAATTTTAATTTTAATTAAATATTCTTGAATTATATTATTTATTAAATAATATTTGATATAAACATTTATTAATTTACGAGTGTGCCGAAATTTGGTAGCCGGGTAAATCTTAGGAATTTATGAATTTGTAATCGTAAGAGTTCAAGTCTCTTTACTCGTATAATATTTATATTAATAAAATCTTTTAAATATTTCTTGCAACCAAATTATAATCTAAATAAATTAATTAATATTTAATTTTAAACAATAAAATTAAATTAAATGAAATATAATATATTAGAAATTCATTTATATATTAACTAAATATTATATCTTATATTATAAAATATATTTAATTAAATTATAATCTAAAGTTTGATATAAAATTTAATTTTGTAATATCTTTAGCTAAATTGGTAAAGCGTTTGCCTTCGAAGCAAATAATTATTGGTTCAAATCCAATAAGATGTAATAAAATTAATTTTATAAAATTTAATAAATATTAATTAATATTGAATAATAAATATATAAAAATAAAAGTAATGATGTTTATTAGTATCATGATTCTTATAGTGGCAATAGCCCTACCTTCAATAAATAGAAATATTTCACCAAATTTATATTTAAGAATATCTTCACTATTATTACTTTATACTGGAGCATTAATATTTAATGCTTTTTATATTCAGTCAATTGGATCAGGTATAGGTATATATAATGGTTTATTCCAAATTACTTTATTTACACAATTATTTGATATAGTTATAGTATTAACAGGTTCTGTAATATTAATAGCTTGACCTTTAATAAATCATAAATTTATAGATAATAATTTAGAATTAAATGAAAAAGGTCATAATATATTATCAATTAATAATTATAGAATAAAATATTCAATAATAGTATTAATATCAACTTTAGGTTCTTTATTATTAATATCTTCTTCAAACTTAATAACAATATATTTAAGTTTAGAATTACAATCTTTTGGAGTTTATATATTAGCTTCTTTATATAGACATTCAGAATTAGCAATATCTGCAGGATTAAAATATTTTTTATTAGGTAGTTTAGCTTCTTGTATTATATTATTAGGTTGTGGATTAATTTATACTTTCACAGGATTAACTAATTTAGATTCAATATATAGTATGATATCAGTAGTAGATAATAATAATATTTTATTAGGTTTTAGTTTAGGTTTAATATTAATTTTTATAGGATTATTATTTAAAATAGCAGCAGCACCATTACATAATTGAGCACCAGATGTATATGCAGATAGTGCTACAATAATAACAACATGATTAACTATTATGCCTAAAATATCTATTTTATTAATATTATTTGAAATACAAACTCATATTAATTTAATAGATAATATTAATTTAATATTAGAATTAAATCCTTTAAATAATATAATTAATAATAATATTTTAAGTTTTAATAATAATTATTTATGAAGTAAAAATTTATTATTAATAAGTTCATTATTATCATTATTAATAGGTACAATATTAGGTCTAGCTCAATCTAAAATAAAAAGATTATTAGCTTATAGTACTATATCACATGTAGGATTTATTTTATTAGCTTTAGCTATTAATTCTGAACAATCTATAGAAGCTTTAATATTTTATATAATACAATATACTATTACAAATTTAAATACTTTTTTAATAATTATATTATTTGGATATATAATAAAAAATTCATATAGAGATTTAATACAAAGTATAATGGTTGAAGATGAAACAGGAACAGAAAATGATATTAATTATATTTCAGAATTAAAAGGTCAATTTTTCTTAAATCCTATATTGTCAATAACTTTAACAATTTGTTTATTTAGTATGGCTGGTATACCTCCTTTAATAGGATTTTTCTCAAAACAATTTGTATTATATTCAGCAATTCAAAATGGATATTATTTTATGTCTATAATAGCTATTATTGTAAGTATAATAAGTGCTTCTTATTATTTAAAAATAATAAAAATATTATTTACAGAAGAAGAAAATACATATGAATATAGTGATAAAGAATTAAAAATAATTAATAATTTAAATTCTAATTCAGAAATAGAAATAAGTAGTACTAATAGTTTTATTATATCTACTTTAACATTATCTATTTTATTCTTTGTTCTTAAACCATCAATTTTATTAAATAGTACAACAATACTTTCTTTATCTTTATTTAATTATTAATGAATAATTTATTAATGTTATTTATTTTTGTTCCTATTTTAGCTTTTGTTTTATTATTTTTAAATTTCTTATTTTCAGTTCATAGACCAGATGATTCTAAAATATCAGCTTATGAATGTGGATATTCAGCTATTAGAAAACAAAATAGAACTGATTTCCAAATTCAATTTTATATAGTAGCTATGTTATTTTTAATTTTTGATTTAGAAATATTATTATTATTTCCTATAGCTGTTACTTTATATAAAGTAAGTACTTTTGGATTTAGTATAGCTTTAATATTTTTTGTAGTATTAACAATAGGATTTATCTTAGAAATTGGTTCAGGAGCCATCTCAATAACTACTCAAAGTAATCATAATAAATAATTAATTTTTTATATAATTCTTATTTAATTTAATAAAAATTATAATTTATTATTTTAATTTAATTAATTTAACCCCATTTTATAAAATATTATTTAAAGATATAAATTAATCAATTTTAATAATAATATTTTTAAATTTCTTTTGAGGTCTTATAGCTCTATTTTAGAATATAAATTTGAAGAATTTTAATAATAACCAATATAAAACAAATATTATACTAAAATTAATAAAATTTTCTTTGTCTATAACATTTTAAAAATGTCAATTATCTAAATTAAGATTTTAATATTTTTATAATTTCTTTGGTTGATTTCTGTATTGAGTAATATTTAAAAATTATTTAATTATATAATAAATTAAAAGAATATAAATTAAAGGGGAAATCTGATAATTGGTAATCAGTTGTATTTGCATTACAAATATGATAGTTCGAGTCTATCTTTCTCCATAAATTATAAGCCTCGATTGCTTAGTGGTCAAAGCGCTATTCTGAAGATATAGAAATGTGAGTTCAATTCTCTCTCGAGGCAAATTGCTTTTAATTATTAATTAAATAATAATAATTTTTATTTTTTGTTTTTTTATTAAGCCGAAATAGTTTAATTG
>Ga0247684_1000100_pt1 | contig 19232 bp, 24 predicted proteins | sample CNK25_metaG_FD_190129 | JGI IMG/M metagenome (GOLD analysis project Ga0247684, IMG submission 190129) | Soil microbial communities from Purdue University Martell Research Forest, Indiana, United States - CNK25 | ecosystem: Environmental > Terrestrial > Soil > Temperate forest > Bulk soil... | reverse complement strand
CTCACCGGACCAGTCGCTATGGTCGCCACCGGCGCCGTCCTGCTCGTCCTGGCCCAAGGTCGGCACTGCGTCACCTCCCATTGGGGCGTCGCCGAAGGCGCCTCCCTCGCCGACGCCGTCAACGAATGCGTCCAGATCGCCAGTGACCTCAACGCCCCAGATGGCGCAGCACCCTTCCTCGTGCAGCACGTGGTGCGGCGCTTCGGCGCCGGACCCGGCAAACCACCCCCGTCCGACTTGGCCACCGTCGATATGCGGCCGGTGCTCGGTGCGCTCCTGGCAATGCTGGAGAAACCAGCGCGCAGTCGCGCCGTCTCCATGATCGACGACATCCGCAGCCTCGGTGTCTGCCCCGCCCTGGTCGTCGTGGTGGGACCCTCGAGCAGCCGTGAGCCGGGTACCATCAGCTTCGCCGGGCCGATCATCCTGCCCCTCGCCCGCTATGCCGAGGTCGCCGCAGACCTCGCCGACGGCCGGAGCTGAGCCCCGCGGGTCGCCGTACCCGGCACAGCGGCACAGCCATCGTGTTCCGGGTAAAGCGCCCTACCCGGCCACTGTTCCGGGTGGTGTTCCGGGTAAAAAAACCCGTAAGCCACTGAAAACACTTAAATGATCCGGGTAAGCCGGGTGTACCGGGCACCTAAAAACTTTTCCGGGCGCGTTTGTCGCCCTGCGCGTCTCCGGCGTCTGTCTCGCGCGCGTATGCACATACATGGTACACCCGGAACACCCGGAACAAAGTATATTTTAGGAAAAGTTTTCAAAGGGTTGACCTGTTCCGGACAAGGGCTGGGGGCGCAACGGCTACCCGGAACAGAGGCCATTTACCCGGAACACTGCCCGGCACAACACCCACCGCAGGTTGGTGAAATGCAACTATAGGGGGAAAAGAACGCACGGCGCCTGGAACAGCCCGAATTCGTGCTGATTGGGTCCCCGCTCCGCGCCACGCTGCGCTATGGCGAGTTGTCGAAGGCAGAGACGAAGGCAAAACCTGGAAGGCAGCCAAAGAATACGTCCCACCAAGGGGACATATTACCGGGCAAGAGGAAGTCCATTGCTGCTTCGGGTTTGAGTAAGAGCGCTGCCCATCGTGCTGAAGCGCTGACGGGCCCCGCCTACTAACTGAACAGAGGGTTAGCCAAGCCGCGTCGGCCGGCGTATACCCGCAGCCCCACAGATCGGTCGCCACCATGCCCCAACCCGATCCAGACCCCGCCCACACCGCCGCCATCGCCGCAGGCGTCGCACAAGCCCTCCAACATCTCTTCGGCTCCAACGACGCCGACGCACGCTTCTTCGACGCCGTCCGCCTCGGCACCCGCGATGCCGTCTGGCTCATCGCCGCCACCGCAGCACCCGACACGCCACCCGTCGGGCATGCGGACTGAAAGTCATTCAAAGGATTTCAAATGAGCGGGGGCCGCGGCGGACGACGTGAAGGCGCCGGTAGGCCCGTCGGCTCCATCAGCAAGACCACCGCTGAAATCAAGGCGCTCGCCCAGCAGCACGGCCCAGCGTGCATCGCACGCCTCGCCGAACTGAGCGGCGTCGTCGAGGGCACACCGGCTGAGAGCGAAGCTGCACGCATTGCCGCCCTCAAGGAATTACTCGACCGCGGCTATGGCCGAGCAACGCAGCACATCGCCGGCGAGGATGGCGGCGCGGTCCGGGTGAGGATCACGATCGACGATGCCCGAGCTGAACCTTAATCTGCACGTCCGGCCGCTGCTGAGGCCGCTCGTTCGGCCCAGCACCCGTTTCGCCATCGCCGTCTGCCATCGCCGCTGCGGCAAGACCGTCGCGGCAGCACAACGACTGCTGCTCTCCGCTCTGACCTGCGAACGCCCCAACCCGAGAACCGCCTACATCAGCCCGACCTACGGGCAGGCGAAGCGCAGCTGCTGGGACTACCTGAAGGAAATGGCCGCTCCCGTTCTGGCGGCACCACCGCACGAAAGCGAGCTCAGGATCGACCTGCTGAACGGCGGCCGCATCAACTGTTTCGGCGCTGAAAATGGCGAGTCATTGCGCGGTGTCTACCTGGATGACGTCGTGCTCGATGAGGCGGCGGATATGGCTCCGTCGTTCTGGCCAACCGTGGTCAGACCAACATTGTCCGATCGCGGCGGCAAGGCGTTGTTCATTGGCACGCCGAAGGGTCGCAACGAGTTTCACCGCATCTACGAAGCTGCGCGCACCGACCCGACCTGGACTGCATTGCTGCTGCGCGCCAGTGATACGGGCGTCATCAGCGACGAAGAGCTTGAGGCGGCTCGCCGCGATCTGACCCCCGAGCAGTATGAGCAGGAGTATGCCTGCTCATTCGATGCAGCGATCCTTGGTGCGTATTATGGCCGCGAACTCGTGGCCGCACAGGAAGCAGGCCGCATCACCTCTGTGCCCTACGATCCGGTATTACCGGTGCACACCGCGTGGGATCTCGGAATATCCGACAGCACGGCAATCTGGTTCTTCCAGGTCTCACGCGATGGCGTGCGAGTGATCGATTACTACGAAGCATCCGGGTATGGCTTGCCGCATTACGCCTCAGTGCTCAGCGCACGCGGATACACCTATGGCACGGAATACCTGCCGCATGACGCACAGGCCCGGCAGTTGGGCAGCGGCCGATCGCTTTGGGAGACGTTGCGTTCTCTGACCAACCGCGTTCCGCGCATCTTGCCGCAGCAGAACGTCATGGATGGCATAAACGCAGCGCGTGTGACGATTGCGTCTTCGTGGTTCGATAGCGAGAAGTGCCGCGACGGTCTCGAGATGCTTCGGGCGTATCGCGCGGACTACGACGAGCGAACGAAGGTATTCCACAACCGACCTAGGCACGACTTTAGTTCGCACGGCGCAGACAGCTTCCGCTACCTGTCGATGGCGTGGCGGGAGATGCAGCCGGAGAAACCACCGGGGCCCCCGAAGCGCGACAGTTGGGATCGGGCGTTCGAGCGGGCGCTCTCCGGCGGTGATTATACGTCGTGGCGAGTGGCGTGAGTGGTGCCGCCCGTGGCGCCGCCGCCGGGCCGGCAACAACGCAGCGAGCGTCTGCGCCGCGTCGGATCCGTTCCCGGAGGGTCCGATAATTGTGTTTCTCGGACCCTCTCGGCGCTCCTCGTCCACCCGTTTTAGGGCCTCGCCCAAGCTGGTCCGCACGACGAGCCGCGGATTCTGGATGAGCGGGTTGGCGCGGCGCTGGGACTTGAGCGGCCACGCAAGATCAGGGAACTGATCGAGCGAAATACCGATGAGTTGGAACGGCATGGGACTTTGCTGCATGGTGCAGCAAAGTCCACCGGAGGCCGTCCGGCGGCTGAATACCAGTACTCAATAGATGGCCTGCCGCCTAGAGAACCGGGGTTTGCTGTATAGTGCAGCAAACCCCCAAGGCCTTCCAACCAGCGGATGAGTACTGGCTGAACAGAAACCAAGTCGGCCATCACGTCCTCGGCCAGCTCGCGGGAGTGGTGTAGGATGGTGCGGGCTTGCGAGAGACGGGCCGCCGAAAACCCGGAAGTTTCTTCCAGGTTTTGATCCTTCTTCCCCCTACCTCCCTTTGTTGCTGTCGGCTCCGGGTAGATCATCGCCAGCGCCATAGCCCGCTGACGGTCGGGCCGGTGAAATCCGCAACGCTTGCGAATTTGCGAGCCACCAGCATGTAGTTCTCGGCGGTTCGTCGCGTGCTTCCTGAGGCACGTCAGGTGCCGACAGGGCATAGAGGGCCGTGGCATCGATCGTCAGGCCGTCAAAACTATGCACGCTGCTTAGTTTGAACGCCTCTGCAACCTGCATATATCGACTGGCCGTCGTCTGATGCCACCCGAACTCATCCTTGAGCCAATCGAGCCAACCGCCGTGCGCAACCTCGGCCTTGGCTGCGATCAGTTCCCGCCCGATCTCGATGATGCATGTGCGTGCGACTCCGACCAGGTCGCGGATGCGTTGTGCCCGCTCCGGGAGTGAGACATCGAACGATAGCTGAACCGGCAGTTGCTCGTTCACCGCATCACTCCCGAGCCAATACCCACCACGAACAGCACCGGTCGCGCTGCTGGAAGCTCCTGGCAGGGCTTGTGGCGCTCGGGCGTGGGGCGGCTGCCGGCCCGGTCTGGTGTCAGCGAGCGACCCTCTCGGCGCCCTTCAGCGCCCCGCCGTCCGACATATCGCGAGCAAGTCTCCGCGCCCATCTGTTTTGGGGGATCTGCCGGTCCGGATCAGGCCAGCGATGGAGCATGTTCCGGACCTGATGTTGCAGCACCAAGAGGCGGCCTCGGATCTGGTCGGCGTTCAGCTGATACGCCGCGCTCAACGTCGTGATCTCGCCCAGCGTCGCCACCATGAGCTTGCGACTCTGTCGCTCAGTGAGCGGGCGTGGCTGGCGGACCGGTCGTACGGCGGCCTTGTGCATGTTGCCCCCTTGGTCTCGGTCACCGACACACCAGAAGTCGTCACCAGCGAACTCTTTCCCGGTCTACCCGGCGGTAGGTTGGCAATTGCCGCTGTCGGCGCCTCCGCCGCTGCCCATGCCTCTGCGGACGGGCTGGAAAGATCACCCATCTTCTGCTTCCAGCCGGGTGGATCGGACTGCGTAATTTCAACACTGTCCTGCTTTTGCGCTAAGCACGAGGCTAGGAACTGCGGCGCCGGATGGCAGCACCAATTCACGCAATGTGAAGCCGTAGGCGGGCCCGATTGGTGGTGGCAGCGCAGAAACCCGCCGACCACGTTCACCCGAACTGCAAGCATTTTACTTACGATCTGTAAGCTCAGCGGCGGACTGTAAGTCCGGACAGTAAGTCACTGCTGTAGCCAGCATTTTCTCTATTGCGGCGGTCACGGGCGGCACCGCATTGTCGCGGGCCGCGCCGATCGTAGCGGCGCCGATTCGTCGGAGATCGCTGAAACAGACCCCTTAAAACGCCGAAGGCCCGCCTTGCAGGGCGGGCCGCGAACGTCAGCCAAGGGCTGAGGGAAACTGAGACCTTACAAACTCAGTCTCCCCTAGTCCGACCCGTTTTGACAACCCCTGTTTTTGGGGAAGGGCGAACGCGTGCCCGCGACCTGACCGGCGCGGCCTTGGCACAGCCAAGGAGAGCCCCTGCTTTGCGCCTGCTATTCCCCGCCATCCCGCTGCCGATCCCCGCCCTGGAGGCACCTACGCGAGAGCCCTGGCCGGTCTGGAGCGGTTCCACGGCCCAGCCCGTCCGATTCGCTCCCCTCGCCGAGGTGGCCGCCCTGTCGAAGAAGGCGGCCGTGCGCCTGTGGCACCGGGCACGCGACTTCGACCGCGGCACTCACCAGCACGGCCGGCATGGTGGCGCCGTCGGTCACACCGCGCTGCAGGTGCTGCACGCGCTGATCTTCGACTTCCTGAACCACCGCACCGGCCGGCTGGACCCGTCCTACGCGGCGATCGCCCGCCAGGCCGGGGTCTGCGTTCGCACCGTCGCTACGGCGCTGAAGCGGCTGCGCGATCTCGGCATCCTGGCCTGGGTGCGCCGCTGCGCCGAGAACTGGCGGGACGGCAGGTTCGTGCTCGAGCAGGAGACCAACGCTTACGCCGTGCTGCCGGAGGGCCAGTGGCGGGGCTACAGACCCCCGCAGGAGCCGCCAGGGCCCGCGCCGGGCACGTGGGGGGAACCGGCACCGATGCTATCAGCGGTCGCTCAGGCGGCCCTGGAGGGCGATCTGGTGGGCAAGGTGCACGTGCTGGCCAGCGACCCGAAGGATGGCCTGGCGGCCGCCCTGGCGCGGCTGGGGCGGGCGTTCATGGCACGAAACGCCTGATTTTCCCGGAGTGCACTACGTGCGGAGAAACCTGCCCCAGAGTTAGATCATCCCTGCAGCAGCCGGCGCGGCCCGGCGGACAGAAGGAAGGAAGGCACATTGAACAAGAGGCGGCGGACGGAGCTTGCCTAACCGACGAGGACCCGTCAGGACGGCGGATGTTGAGTGGAGCCGGCGTTGACCAGGTCAGAACTCATCGCGGACCTTGCCGCCAGCCACCCACATCTGCGCGTTGCGGATGTGGAGCTGATCGTGACGACGATATTCGAGCAGATCGCTGCCGCTCTGGCTCGAGGCGAGCGTGTGGAGATGCGCGGTTTCGGCGCCTTCACGGTGAAGCAGCGCAACGCCCGCATCGGGCGCAATCCGCGTACCGGCGAGACGGTCCAGGTGGACGAGAAGGCGGCGCCACACTTCAGGACCGGCAAGGAACTCCGCGATCGGCTCAATCACGGTGGGATGACGCGCCACACCTGACAGCGGCCGCACTTCGCCGCACCTTGTTCCGGCTCGGATGCACCGTGTAACGCCGTGGCCCATGAACCAGCGGCGCGGATCAGAAGACGAACCTTCATGGCGGGCGGTCAACGCGGAGCCGCGGGAACCGCCACCGGGCATGGTGAAACAGCAGTGTCCCAGGTGCCGCTACTGGTTCGCTGCGCCGGTGGATAGTAAGGAATCGCGCTGCCCGGACTGCCGGCCATGAGTGCTGCGCCTGGTGATGCTGAACACTTGGGAAGGAGCGGTGAAATTCGCCGGCCGCGCCGGCGGAAAAGTCAAAGACATTGATATTGCTTCTATATTAGGGCGGTTGTCCACGGACAAGCATAGCCCAGCACCATGGTCGTTAGAGAGGCTTCCCGTAGAAATTTCTACGGGCGGTGAGATCGGCAATCACCATGCGTCCGCCGTCGCAGCGCCGCGCCTCACTGGTCGGCAGGCGTCTCTGCTGTGGCGTCCGTATCAGGCCTCGACGCTACAATAGGCCGCCAGCATTGTTCCTCCGGGTTCCAGAACCGGGGGATATTGTCGTGTCCGACCAGACCAATGTGAAATCGCCAGTCGAATTCATCCCCAGTATGGCGGGGGAGATATCTGCTGTTGCTAGCGCTCATGCTCCGTTCCTCTATTTCGAGCACGCTCCTGCGTTCGGATATATCAACGGAGTGGTCCGCATCACCCTAGAAGCCTCTCGAGACCTACCCCTCCCAGGCCAAACAGTATCCTCAGACAGGGTCATTGTTGCCCATCTTCGGATGAACATTCCTGCGGCGCTAGCCTTGAAAGCCGCGATTGATGGCGCCTTGCTCCTGGCGACGCCTGCTGCCGGGGCGTCTGGCGACGCACCCAAGCCGAACTAGGCCTGCCCAGTGATCCCGACGGACTGTGCGGCCGGCAACCCTTCAATTGTCCACGATCTTGGACAATTGGCGGCGTAGTAGGATTCTGCCGACATCCCGCGAGTGGTCAGAACGCACGGGGTCTGGATCATGCTGCATGCGGCATCGCCCAAGCCACGCCCGCCGACGTGGCGGGAAGTGATGAGCGTCCTGGAAGACGTCCACGATACGACGTGTCGCGTGCTGCTATTGCCTCGGATTCCACGCCGCGCACGGGACGAATTGCGGGCCATGCTAACGGACCGTGTTCGCCCGGTCCTCGATCGCGAAGGCCGAGGGCCCCGTGCAATCCCCGAGCGCGCGGGGACCGGTCATCCGCGGAATATCCCAAGGCGGCTGCGTCATCTGTCGCCCGAACAGCTCAGCGACTACCGGCTGTTTATGCGCAAGGGGTTCAGGGCGGCGGAGGCATTAGCGATTGCCACGGCTGAACGGCCGCAACCCCTCCCCGGTAACGCCCTAGCTGATGCTGCCGGAGTGCCATCCGCGTCAGCGGACCCGACGTAGCCGCGGCGGTTTAGGCATCCGCTTCACCGGCGGCAGCGGCTGCCAGCCGGCAATGGCGCGAGCGCACTCCCGGGCCTTGTCGTTGTCGGTCACGGCCGGGAACAGCCGGCGAAGCTCGACCGCGGCCGCGAACTCACCACGCTGCTCGAAGACGTCGCGGATCGCCGCAGCCTCGGCCTCGGTGACGACAAACATCTCCAGAGCATGGGGAGGCGAGATGTGGCCGGCAACATGCTGACAGGATGCTATCGGGATGGGATCGTGCTTGTCACAAGGTCTGCGGGAGGTGGCCTGCACCACATCGGCAACCGCTAAAAGCGGCGGATGAAGTAAGCTCCTACAGCCGACGTCAGAGCACTACTGAAAACAAATGTCTTGAGAGTGGCGAGGTCTTCGCCAGAGAGCCAACGCCAGTTCAGCGGGGCGAGACCATGCCAGGCAAGGATCGCTATTGCCGCGATGTATGCCAGCGATATGGCCCAGACCAAGGCCAGCGCGGCCGTGGACACGTGATCCCGCAGACGCTCAGTGCGCGTGTGCTCCTTCTGACGAGCGACTTCCTCGAGGGTCCCTGCGGCAATTGCTGCCGCCTCCTTGGCCGCGTCCGAATCCGACCCAAGCGCAGCCTCGGGGACGTTGTCAGCAACACCCGGTGGGATCTGATGGTTGGTCAAAACTCAGGTGCGCTGAGTTCGTTTAGCAGCCAGCTGGCGATAGTGCTCGGCAATAAGATCGTTGGAGATGACGCTGCTCTCACCAACCTGGGTCCAGGTCTGATGCCAAGGCGTCCCCGGTTGATGGGTCATCGCCGACAGCTGCATTCCGGTCCGAGTCCCATACGCATGATAGACCTGGGCGACTAGAGCCTGCGCGGACGCATCTAGCGGAGGTTCGCCAGCGAGTTCGTCTGTGACGGACCCACCTCCATACTTCTTCAGCGCTCGATACAAGACTGGGATCACCGGACCGTAGCGCCACGCCTCGATGACATCGTCGATCAACGGGCGCCCGTATAGATGCAGCATCCAACCGTGCGCGATGTAGGTCAGCTTGATGATCTGAAGCGGCGTGAAGGACCTGTTATCCGCCTTGGCGAGGCGGATCAGCTCATTCGCTACTGAGGCGGCGCTGAACATCCGACTGAGCCATAGGAAGCCATCTGCAGTCAGTCAACTCAGCAAGCCCTAAGGCCCTGAAGTTGCCAGCGGCGCGGGAGCGCATCTCGTTGACGGCGAACGACACGGTGCTGCTCGCGCTGTACTGATCGAATGCGCCCAGGGCTTTGCGGCACCATACCGCAAAGTCCACTGGAGGCCGCCCGGCCGCCGCAGCTCGGTCAGCAGGTTGCCGATCTCGTCGAATAGCTTGTTGGCCTCGCCGAGCATGCGATCAGTTTTCGATTATCTGAGCCGTGCCATCGCTTCCCTGCCCTTCCGCGCGGCCCGTCCTGCGGTTGCAGCGTCGACCGAGCCCGACCACCTTGCAGCGATGCGCGACCAGGCGCCTTAATCTGCGCCTGAGCGCTCAGTCGCCCCATTGTATTGCTTCAATACAGAGCCCCATCGCCGCAGCCCAAAATTAGGGAACATGGGGTGGGGAAGGCCCTCGCGCGCGCGGACTCAACACTCTCACAGTCCCCAAAATTGGGGACTGCTGGGGGAGGCCCTCCGGTGCTGATACCCGTCCAGCCGAGCCCCTACGATGTTTGGGCGGCGAGGGACATCGTTGATTTGATCGCGGAAGTTCGGGTTGTGAAGGACCTTATCGCCTTATTTGCGGTGAACCGGCGCATCGTCGACCTCCACGAGCTACCGACGCCACGGACCACGCTCGCCGCCCGCTACGTGCGCGTGGTGCTGACCTGCTGGTCGTGCCGCCATCAGCGCGACGCGGACCTGCAAGCCCTGGTCGACGCCGGGCGCGGCGACGTGCCGCTGATCCATCTGCGCTGGCGCTGCTCGCAGTGCCGGAGCGCCCGCATCGACATGATCTGCACCAGCCATGCCAGGGTGCAGCCTGCGCCGGGTCAGTCGCCGACCGTCGCCACCTGATCCGCTGCCAGGTGGTGCGGGTGGCAGGTTGCGCACCGCCAGCCCTTCGGGGCGCGCCGCTCCGTCCACCAGCGTTGCCCGTGGCAGGCCGCACACCAGGCGCCCTCGGGTGGCGGCATGTCCGCCTGCGCCCAGCTTGGCGGCCTCTGCAGATGGCGCGGATGCGCTTCGCTCACGCCTCAGGCCTCCGGAACAAAGCGGCGCCGTCAGATTCCGGACGACTCGGCTGAAACCGGCGCAAATGCTGGCACGACTCGGCGCGCACAACGGCCGGCGCGATCCGGTCGAGCGACAGCAAACGAAGTGCTCGCCGGTCCCGCTTCGGCAAGCCGGTCACGGCCGATCCTTGGCAGTGGCCCGGCGGACCAACTCGCGCCACAGCGCGTCGGCTGCATCTCCTCGCCGCTGGAGCTCTTCCGACGGCGTGTCGGCCACGTCGGCGAACTGCTTCCCCGGCCTCCTCGCCGTGACGATGGCCGACTTCGGTGGATCGTCCACTGAAGTGCTGGCCTCAGGGCGGTTGTCGACGCGGTCAGGCAGTACCACCGCGTCCGCCCTGCCCCGCTTCCGCACGATCGTCGGCGCCTCGAGCGCGACCGACTTCCGCTTCCTGGGCTGCTTGTAGCGGTAGGTCGTGGTTACGATGCGGGACAATTAGGACGCCAGCGTCAATGCGGCGGCGGCAGGTAGCGCAGCGCGGCCAGGACGATCCCGGTCAGCACCACCATCAGCGTGCCAAGGCGGAGCATGATCGCGTTGGGTTGCGCCTTCACGGTGGCGTCCAGCCGTTCGATCCGGGTGTCGAGGCGAGCGGTTTCGCTGGACAGCAGCGCACGGACCGCTGTCTCACCTGCCCGCACGGCAGCCCCAGCGGCCGCGATGTCTGCCCTCAGTTCAGCGCGTGTCTGCGCCCCCTCGCCGCGCAGCGCCGTCTCGACCTGCCGCAGATCGGCACTGACGCCAGCGATGTCCGCCTTGAGTTCGGCACGCGTGGCCGCGATGTCCGTCTTCAGCTCGCCGCTGAGCGCCTGCACGTCGGCCTTCGTCGCCACGCTGTCGTGCACCAGGTCAACGATTACCGACGCCACACGCTCCGCCTTGGCACGCTCGATGCCGGCGTCCTCGATCGCGTTCGCCAGCGCGAGCCGGTCGCTCATCCAGGCTCTCCGCGAGAAGCCCGGTCCTTCAGGGCCGGGAGGGATAGCGGGGCGAACGCAGTTCGCCTCACTTGAATACGTAACAAACGCTCTCCATATTTGAGGGCTTGAAGCTTGTTGCTGCCTTGAAGATGTTGCCGACGCGCGAACAGGCCGTCTGCCTGCGAGCGACGCTTGCCCGCTGCAACGAGGCGTGCACGTGGCTTGCCAGCGTCGGCTTCAACAGTCAGATCTTCCGGCAATACGATCTGCACAAACTGGCTTACGCCGACATGCGTGGGCGCTTCGGTCTGACCGCTCAGGCCGCTGTGCGCTCTATCGCCAAGGTCGCCGACGCCTTCAAGGTCAGCCGCAAGTCGGCGCCTGTGTTCCGCAAAGACGCTGCCCAACCCTACGACGACCGCATTATCCGCTTCGTTAAGGACGGCAGCGCGGTCAGTCTGTGGACCATTGAAGGCCGCATCACCGTCCCGATCGTGATGGGCGAGCACCAGCGGCGGCTGATGGCTTACCGCAAGGGCGAAGTCGATCTCTGCCTGCTTCGGGGCAAGTGGATGCTCGCTGCCACCTGCGACATCCCTGAAACCGAGGAGTTCAAGGCGGCCGACTGGCTCGGCGTTGACTTCGGTATCGTCTCGCTCGCGGCCGACAGCGACGGCATCATCCATACCGGAGCCGATGTGGAGCGGATCCGACACCGTCTCACCCGCCGCAAGCGCGGACTTCAGAAGCGAGGCACCAAGGCGGCGAAGCGCCGTCTCCGTAGGATGGCAGGCAAGGAGGCCCGGTTCCGTAAACACACCAACCACTGCATTTCGAAGGCGATCGTGCAGACTGCTGAACGCACCGAACGTGGCATTGCCCTGGAAGATCTGAAGGGCATCCGCGGGCGGGTAACGGCCCGGCGCAGTCAACGATCCCGCTTGCATTCCTGGGCGTTCCATCAGCTCCGCGCCTTCGTCGCCTACAAGGCGGCGCGCGCTGGCGTCCCGCTGGTCACAGTCGACCCCCGCTACACGAGCCAAGGCTGCTCGAGCTGTGGTGTGATCGACCGAAAGAACAGACCCAATCAAGCGACCTTCTCCTGTATCTCTTGCGGCCATAGTGAAGCCGCAGACCTCAACGCAGCCCGGAATATCCGGGCGAAGGCGGCTGTAACCCCGCCTCAAGTTCTGGCCGCCAACACCAGCCGGTCGCTGATGACGACCACTGCCTCCGGCTGCCAGGGCTTGGCATCGCCTGCCAGCCACCATTCGCCGCGTTCCCAGTAGGCGATCTCCGGCGGGTTCTGACCGAGCACGACCCAGTAGAACCCCTCCAGCCGCGCCTCTGTCGTGGCGATGCGGTCGCTCATGCGGCAGCCGTCGCGGGCTTGGGCATCGTGATGATCCCCGCCTCAGTGATGAGATCGCCGACCAGCTTACCCTGGATGATGGTGGCAACACCGTCAGGGCCGTGCTCGCTGATTGTGGCGAGTGCCTTGCGAACTGACTTCGCGTTGAGATCCACACTCACCCGCCGGTCCGGCAGCCTGATATCGATCACAAAGCGCGGCCGGCCATCGGGAGCGGCGAGCTGCGCGACCTCGGCCGGGTCGAGGACAATGGTGCACTTGAGCGCGCGGGCGTTCAGGATTGGCATCAGGCGGCCTCCCTCCCCCGGTGTTTAAGTGTCGTCCTCGACGCCACTCTTCGCGGCCAGGCGCTGCAGAAGGTACAGCGTTCGCGCTCCAGTAAGTTCCAGCTTGCTCTGGCGGTCGACGATGGCATCCATCCGCTCTTCAAGAGTCGTTTGCCTACGTTCGAGGCTGGCCATGTGGCGCCCGACTTCGTCGAGTCGGTCCGCTAAGCCTGAGAACCGTTCGATCAGCGTCGCCATCCGCCGGCGAATGTCCGCGGTATCCGCCTGGACGACGTCGAGGCGCCGGCCGACGAACTGCCAGGAGGTTGTTGTATCTCCGACTTCGCTCATGCGGCTTCGCGCCGGCTGTAGTTCTGCACAAACTGGCGCATCCCGATCTCGATCATCTTCGCCCGCGAGCGATCCTCTGCCGCCGCGATGGCGTCGATCTCAGCGATCAGGTCGGGAGGTAGAGTGAACGTGAGCGGTTGCCGCTTCCCGCGCAGTTTCGCCGCGGGCTTGGCGTCGGGCGCCGCTGCGGCGAATGCATCGGCTTTACTCCGCTTCGATGGCTGTGTGATTGCCATGAACACTCTCCGTAACATTAAACACATTGCTAACCAGTTGCTCGATCTCCTCGGCCGCCTTGGGGTCGCGCGGCACCGGCTCGGAGACCGCAAGGCCGTGCGCCATCGCATTGGCGACCGCTTTCCGGCGGCGCACGATCGCCTCGGCCAGGGTGAATTGGGGGAAGCCGGCGAGGGCCTCGAGCGTCTCGACCGTGTCCCGGTTGTCGCCAGGATCCGCGAGATTGAGCACGGCCAGCACGCGCAGCAGCGGCCGCCCTTCGTCCTCCCGCGCTTCCTGTGCCCGGTCGATCAGGCCGGCGATGTCCGAGAGGGCCCACACATCCACCGCGCGTGGCTGCACCGGCACGACCAGGAGATCGGAGCGTAGCAAGGCGATTCGCAGGGCCTCGTTGTCCCGGCCGCCGGCGTCGATGATGGTGTCGTCATGCTTGCCCGCCAGGGGGCCTAACTGCGCCCGCAGCTGCCTGCCATCGGCGAGCTGGACACAGGCCAGGGGCGGCATCCGCCCAGCCTCGGAGCGCATGGTGGCGGCGTTCTGAGCTGAGCCTTGCCGGTCAGCGTCGATCAGCAGAACGGCCTGGCCAGCGATCTGCCGCGCCAGCGCGAGCTGCACCGCGAGCGTCGTCTTGCCCGTGCCGCCCTTGGTGTTGCCGACAATGACAATCATGGTTGCATCGTATTGGTGGACACCAAGCACCGGTTGTCAACCGAAACCGTTGCCGTGACACGCTAATAGACATTGACACGATGCATATACGATGGCTACTCAGTGTTCGATAACTTCCCTTCTCGGACCCATTGGAGCCCCACATTGCACGACCTGATCCCGCTCGACCCGGCATTGCCGGCGCTCGGCGCGCTGACCACCGCCGAGATCGATGCCACCATGGCCTACGCCGAGGCGGAGAAGGCCCTGGCCACCCGGCAGGCTTATGCCTCGGACTGGCGCGACTTCGCCGCCTGGTGCGCCTCCAGAGGCGCCACAGCCCTGCCGGCACACGTGGGCATCGTCGCCGCCTACCTCTCCAGCATGGCCGATAGCGGCCGCAAATCGAGCACGGTCGGCCGCCGCGCCGCCGCGATCGGCTACCACCACAAGATCGCCGGCCACGAGCCGCCAACCAGTAGCGAGGGCGTCAAGGCCGTGCTCCGCGGCATCCGCCGCACCATCGGGGCCGCCAAGCAGGGCAAGGCGCCGGCCACCGCGGACGTTCTAACCAGCATGCTGGCACTCTGTCCCGACACGCTGATCGGCAAGCGCGACCGGGCGCTGCTGGCGCTGGGCTTTGCCGGCGCGTTCCGGCGCAGTGAACTCTGCGGGCTGCAGGTCGATGACCTGGTCGAGGTGCCAGACGGGCTGCGGATCCTGATCCGGCGCAGCAAGACCGACCAGGAAGGGCAGGGGGCTGAGGTCGCGATTCCCCGCGGCTACCGGCTGCGGCCGGTCGAGGCCGTCCAGGCGTGGCTGGCGGCGGCAGAGATCAGCGCCGGGCCCGTGTTCCGCGCGGTGGCGCTCGGTGGGAAGGTCTCAAGCCGGCCCCTGGCGGACGCCAGTGCCTCCCGCATCGTGAAGCGGTATGCGCGCCGGGTGGGTCTGGAGGCCGTCGCCTACAGCGGCCACAGCCTGCGCAGTGGGTTCCTGACCAGCGCGGCGGAGAGCGGCGCGTCGGTGTTCAAGATGACCGAGGTGAGCCGCCATCGCTCGCTCGACACGCTGCGCGGCTATGTCCGCCGGGTCGATCTGTTCAAGGAGCACGCCGGCGCGGCGTTCCTGTGAGGCTAAATCGGCCGTCCCGGCCAGAAAACGGGCGTGCTTAGGCCCACTGTCGGTCGCGTTGTCCCAAGAGCGGACAGTGCGGATTTGGGACAAGCCCCGCCGCCGCTGCGACCTCCCGAGTTGTGGCTAAATGCCACCCGCTGGCGCTATATATAGGGGGTAGGCCAAAGGGGGCTGAGCGTTGCCCGACGGGGGTCGATTTAACCGACGCACGACCAACTCGGCGATGCCGCCCTTCGTGGTGTTTGCGCTGCCGCGAAGCCGCACTGCTTGGCTCGCACGATTCCTCACCTACGGCGCCTGGGAATGTGGGCACGACCAGATCAGGCACTGTCGCAGTCTGGACGACGTAAGGGCGTGGCTAGACCAACCGTGCGTCGGCAGTTGTGAGACCTCATGCGCGCCATTCTGGCGGCTCCTACCGCAACTGGCGCCGGATGCACGGGTCATGGTGGTGCGCCGGCCGGTGGACGAGGTGGTAGCAAGTCTGATGCGGCTGGAGCTGGGCTGCTTCGAAGCGTCGGCACTGACGGCCGTGATGTATCGGCTGGACCGCAAGTTGGAGCAGATCGAGCACCGAATGCCGGACGCGCTGTCGGTGACGTACGCCGACCTGGCCACCGAGGACGGATGCCGCCGAGTGTTCGAGCATTGCCTTCCCTATCCGCATGATCCGGCCTGGTGGCGCGCACTGTCGGGGGTCAACGTCCAGATCAATATGGCGCACTGCATCCGCTACTTCACCGCGCATGCGCCGCAACTGATGAAGCTGGCCAAGACGGCACAACACCGAATCGTCGCCGCGATGCGACCGGAGGAACGCGAATTCGACGGTGTGACGTTCCAGGTCGAACCCTTCAGCCGGTTCTACCGCGAGGCCGCGTCGCTATTCCGTGAGCATCTGGTGCAGACGGAGCAGTCGCCGGACGACCACGCACGGAAGAACTTGCCGCTGTTACAGGCGCTGGATGGCATCGGCGCACTGCAATGTCTGACCGCACGCTGCAACGGCAGGATGCTCGGGTACCTAATGACGGTCATCGGCCCGTCGTTAGATTCTCCGCATATCATCCAGGGCGAGCACCAGATTTTCTTCGCATCGTCGGCAATCCGTGGGCTAGGCATCCGATTGCAACGTGCGGCGCTTGATGCGCTGCGTGCACGCGGTGTGCATGAGGTGATCATGCGGGCTGGGCATCGCGGCTCGGGCCCGCGGCTTGGCACGTTCTATCGACGGCTCGGGGCCGAGGAGTTCGGCCAAATGTACAAGCTGGAGTTGGAGGAGGCGTAAATGGGTCTTGGAGCAGGAGCCGCAGCGGCGATTGGCGCGGGCGTATCGGCTGCAGCAGGACTTGCTGGGAGCGCGATGCAGTCGGGCGCTGCCAGGGCAGGACAGGCGCAGGCTCAGCAGCAGTTCCAGCAGCAACGCAATGACTTGATGCCATACCGTGAAGCTGGTTTGGGCTCGGTGCAGGCGCAGCAGGATCTGCTGGGACTGAACGGCCAGCCGGCGGCGGATGCGGCTATGGCGAACTACCAGAAAAGCCCTGGGTATGCCTGGCAATTTGGCGAGGGTTTACGGGCTGTGGACGCCGGTGCGGCGGCCAGTGGTCTGACCCGCAGTGGGGCTGCGCTGAAAGCAGAGCAGACATTTGGCGAGGGTTTAGCAAATTCCGACTTCGGAACATATTACAATCGGCTTCTCGGACTCTCGACGCTCGGCGCCAATGCGGCAGCCGGTGGGGCACAGACGGCGCAAGGAGCAGCCAGTGCGGCGCTCGGCGGCGCCAATGCGCAGAGCTCGATCTACGGCAACGCGGCTAGCAGCCTGGGCACGGCCGCGAATGGGCTGTTCAACAACAAGAACTTTCAGGACTGGATCAGTGGGCCGCCGGCAGGGGGGCCTATCGTCGGTTCGCCGACGACGCCATCGATCTACGGTAACATCGCGCCGGGGTACGGCTGATGTCCGGCACCCAGGTTTCCAGTTTTCCTGACCAGAACATCCTGTTCAATGCCGCGTCTGGTCTGACGACCTCCCAGGTGCAACGCAATCAGTTGCTGAACCAGGAGACACAGCAGACGCTCGGCTCGAACGAGATCGAGATGATGTCTCGTGCGGCTGGCACGCTGCTGGATAAGACGCAGTATCCCACCATTGAGGCGCGGTCGGCGGCGTATCCCGTGCTGCTGGGGGCACTGCAACGGCAGGGCTTCGCGAAGAACGCACCGCCGACCTATCCCGGTGACGACCAGATCGCCGCTGTGGCGCGGATGGGGACGCCGAGCGCGGATCTCTACAAGCTCCAGTTGGGCCAGCAGGCCGCGCAGGGAGCCATCACGTCGTTGTCTCCGACTGGCGCGCCAACGGCTCCGGCGGCTGGTGGCGCTGGTGGCGGCGGTGTAGCAGCGCCTGGACCTGGCGGGCTGCCTGGACAGGGTGGGCCGATCGAGCCTTTCGCCACGCGCCTGCAGGGCGCCGAGGGGAACCCTGGATCAGTCAATGCCGCCGGGTATTCCGGCCAGTACCAGTTCGGCACATCGCGGCTAGCCGATCTCGGCATGTATAAGCCGGCGGCCGGCGAGAACCTCGGTGCCAATCAGTGGCGCGGCACACTGGATATTCCCGGCTTCCCTGACGTCAAGACGCAGGCAGACTTCCTCGCCAACCCGGCCGCCCAGCGCGCAGCGCTCGACGTGCATGTCCGCAACATCGACACCGCCATCGCGCAGACGCCTGGCGCCGATCAGTATGACGCGAACGGATTGCGCGCAGTGGCGCATCTCGGTGGCCCGGAAGGTATGCGTAAGTTCGTCGCGAGCAACGGCCAATACGATCCGGCCGACGCCAACGGCACGCACCTGTCCGACTATTACCGGCGGTTCTCGGCCCCAGGTAGCGGTGGCGGCACCGCAGTAGCTTCCACAGCGCGACCACCGCTTATTCGTGGGGATAGCCTCGCCAGCTCTGGCGGGCTCGGAGGATCTGGTGCGGTGGGCGCGCAGCCAGGCACTGTGCTCTCCACGGTTTCCGGCGAGGCCAGAGCCGGCGTCTATCGTGGTCAGCCGGTGGTGCTGTCGACCGGCGCATCGAACGATCCGGGCGATCTCGCCAGCGTTGAGCAGCAGGTGCAGGAGGCACGCGGCGGCGGTGCCAGCAGCGTCACGGTGCTTGGCGTTGGCCCCGGCGTGGAGGCCAAGGCCCCCGGCACCAATGCGGCGCTGCAGGCAATCGCCTCGCGGAATGGTGCGCAGTTCGTGCCGCTGCCGACTGGTGCTGGCATGATGTCGCCAGACGGCGTGCACCCGACGGCGCAGGGATACGCCACGCTGAAGACTGCTATGGCACCTCCTGCGGCGGCTCCTGGCTCCCCTGCGACGCCAGCCCCCTATCGGACAGCCTCCAACGCGCCGGTGCCGCCACCGACACCCACCGCGCCAGGGCAGGCCACCAGCACGCAGCCACCAGCGCCAGGACAACCACCAGCAGTCGCCCCCACAGTCGCGCAGGTGACGCCGACCGCTGCGCCACCAGTGGCGCCGCAGATGGTGACGCCCGGCGGCCAGACGCTCCCCGCGCCGCCGCAGGCGCCTGCTCTGTTGTCCAACGGACTGACCGAGCCGCAGTGGGGGCTGATACAGTCGCAACTCAAGCTGGCGGCGCCTGGTGGCCCGGCGGCGATTGCCAAGGTGCTGGAGCAAGTCCCGGCACTGGCGAACGCCAACCGCGCCGCGTTGCAACAGGCGTGGGCCGACGCGCATCCGGATCTGCATTTCCAGGAAACCAGCAGCGGCGCCGTCGCGATCAATCCGAAAGATGGGCACGTTGTCGGAACTTACTCGTTTGCACCGAATATGCAGTCCCGCGCGGTCGATGGTACTGGATCATGGGACGGCACCAAGTGGGTGCAGGGCGGCCCGAACGATACGCCTGGCAAGTGGGTATATGCCGGCAGCAATCCCGTGCAATTCCTGCCTGCTGCGGGACGTGGACCGCAGGCGACTTTCGAGCTGCAGAGGGACTTGCACAAGCAGGACACCGACCGTCTGCCGCAATACAACGAGCAGAACCAGCAGGCAGCAGCGAACCAAATCCGCATCCAGCAGATGCGCGAATTGATTGACCAAGTCACGACTGGAGCTGGCGGTCCGGAGCGCGCTAACTGGGCGAATATCGCTGATACGATGGGATGGCACGACCTAGCCAAGCGCCTGGTAGGTATGGGTGGCGCGGCTGCGGCGCAGGAGTTCGCCAAGTACGGATTAGCAACCGCCGGAGCCCAGGAGCGTGGCGACCTAGGCGCGCGTGGCAGCCTTGGCGCCATCACGCTCTA
>Ga0247684_1000093_pt1 | contig 20081 bp, 30 predicted proteins | sample CNK25_metaG_FD_190129 | JGI IMG/M metagenome (GOLD analysis project Ga0247684, IMG submission 190129) | Soil microbial communities from Purdue University Martell Research Forest, Indiana, United States - CNK25 | ecosystem: Environmental > Terrestrial > Soil > Temperate forest > Bulk soil... | reverse complement strand
CATGTCCATTACTTCGGAATAGCCGAACACGCTTCAAAGCAAATCGTGACTACTCCCTGCTGGGAGTTGCAGACTCGCTACATGCGGAAGAACTCAGTCCACAGAATGCATCCAGACATCGGCGGAATCAAAGTTGAAATCGATGGGAAAGCCAAGAAACGAGGGGAAGCACCTTGCCGAATCATAAAAGAGCTCTACGACCTACCGCCCGCACCAATCACATCCCTAGAAACAAACCTGTAGCCCCGGCTGATCTATGGGAAAGGATGGCATTGATTCGTGCTGGACTTGCTGACGAACGGCCACCAGATTCATTTACCCTTACCGAATATGCCGAAAAATACTCCATTTCGCCTTCGGCGGCACAGCGCCAAGTAGCTAAGCTCATGAACACGGGCAAGGTAAAGAAGCAGAAGACCGGAAAGTGTGGGTACTATATGATTGTTTAGCGCAGTCCCTCGATTTGCTGAATCCAAGTTCGCATTGAATACACCAGGGAATTAGCGATTCTTGGACTGGCTGCCAAACAAACGAAGAGTACGAATACTCCAATCAACCAAAAGTCCATCGTTTGAAATTTGCTTGCGGTCGGCATAAGCTAACCCCCATTGCACCCCTAAACAAAATGGCACGCTCGCAATCAGGTCTATCCAATAATGCTCGCCTAGGCCGACTGTTGCCACAGCCATTGCAGCCGCAAATGCCCATGTCGTGAACTTCAGCCAGCGTTTCTGAGCGTTCAGGGCCATGAGCAGCGCCCATCCGAGATGCATGGAAGGGAAGCAGTTACGCGGTGAATAGAGATTTTCCATCAATACCGGAGGGCTTTGTGGATAGTTTGAGAAGATGTGAATCGGGCCGACAGCCGGAACCGCGAAATAAAATAGGAACGCAATCACCGGCGCGACAATAGAGGCTCGGATGAGCCGGGGATTGCCTTCGCAGCCATACGCCAGAGCCAAGAAAATTGGCAGGTGCAGATAAATGAACGCCAGCAAGGTATGCAATAGAGGAACAGCGAGGACCGCACGCCCAAGAGGAAGCGGGTCAATCCCTAGACGCAAATCGATTCGATATAGGCTCAAATCGATCGGGCGAGGCGTGTGGTCTATAAGTATGTCCATCGGCACAATCATGGCCGCTGCGAAGACAGCCAGCCCTACTGCGATGCACAGGTCCAGATATTTATCGGCATTCGTTCGAATGAACGAAGAAACGATGATTATCAATGCGCCGATTAGGGCTGAGGCGAGGAAGATCACTTTTTGTTACCCTAGAACAGCAGAAGAGCACGTCTAATGCCATCTATTTTTGGTATCTGTGCTGTTTTGAACAGAAAGCCGCAATTATTTTTGCCTTAGCTTCATTTTTCTCTTGACAAGTTTTGAGCGTTTTCATAATATACGTGCATGGCTAAGACGTCCCTCATACACGTGGCGGTTGAACCCAAGCTGAAGGCCGAGATTAATCGGCTCGCAAAGCTGAAAGGGTTTAGCCAGAGCTTGATCATCCGCCTCGCAGTTGTCTCCTACCTCGAAGCGCAATCCAAAGGACAAGCAGCTTAGTTTTCCACAGCCATGCTCACATCTCTCACAACTCGCCACGAATCGCGTCCTATAAGTTATATTAAGTCCTTTAGACATAATAACTTCCAGACGCATACTGGTTTCCCTGTATTATCTACTAGTTTACATAATCAGGCGGTTTTCGTAGTTGGGAAAAAGTTAGCTACCTCGATCCCCCTGCTTTCCAGCAGTTCCTTCCGGTTTTCGATTAGCCACCTTGCCACCCCAGCACACTCCATCTGGGCTACAGCTTCATCCCATTCCATTTTTGCGGACTTTAGGCATTGTTGTGATCGGTTGAGAGCAGATAGTTCCAGGTCCTGCAGTGATTTGGTCGAGCAATCAAGTAAGTACTCCAGAGGCGGAAGTGGCGTGATTCCGTGCGGCATCAACGGGTCTCCGGGGGACGGAATAGTTCATACGGTTTGACCTTGGCAGTGTCGAGGACTGTAAGAGTTTGTAAGCAGTAAGTCAAGAGTACGGTTGGTTCTTTATTAGGAGTCGCCGTGGGAATTGAGAAAGTCCAAGTCAGCTCAAAGATGGATGAGGCAAACGCCTTATTCCTTGACTGGCTGACCAAGCTGGGCAAGCCATTTCCGACTTCGCGAAGCTGGTGGAACAACGAGTGTATATCGCTGGTTCGCATGTTGGTGCGTTCTGGGCAGATTGGACTGCCTTTATCCAGCTTGCAAGGTATACCGCGTGTTTGTGACGTAATACCGAGTTTACCGTTGAGCGCCACGGTAAATGAGACCGGGCCTGCCCCTAACCCCACCGCGATCCAGGCCCGGCTCAGCTTCTTTAGTCGCCTAGTGGCGGATGCGGATCAGGGATCGGTGGCATCTGGGAATACCTCCCTTCGATTTACTTTCGCCTATTTTAGCACGCGGAGGGGCGCATGAAGCATCTTCCCACCTTTATCTCCATTGTGGTTTTGGCATGGGCGGTCGCGGCTGCGATTCGCGTTCCGGGCAAAGAGCTATCCATGTCCGTTCCGGCCTACCTGATTGCTCAATGCTTCTTTGCGCTGATTGCTTGGTGGGGATTGCAACGGGCTCATGTTTCGAGCCGTGGATACGTGATCTTTTTTGCGCTTGGTTTTCTGATTGTCTTGCTGATGGCCGTTCTTTGTACTTCTAGATTTCTCTCTGCCTTACCCCCAACCCTCGCTGCGGTGGCTGCTATTGCTGGAATGGCATCGGCATCGGCCACCGCAATGATGGCTTATTGGAAGCTGCTGAATCTCTACCCTCACGGCACTCCCGCAAGTCTGCTTAGCACTATCTTCCAAGGCTCAATTCTTAGCGCTTGCGGCAGCGCAACTCTACTGACGCTGTTTGCCGATCTGCCTAGACCGACCCAAGTTGCGGCAATGAGTTTGGGGCTGTTCTGGCTGCTGCTGGGCTCGTTTTTCTTTGCCTATTCAGCAGGGATTCTGCGGATGCATACCACATGGTCACGGCTGAACCACTACATCCCAATGATGCTGGCAATCATAGCGTTTGGCTGGATGGCGCTGAATCTGAGCGGTTTGCAACGGGAAACGGTCAGAGAAACGATTTTGGTTAATCAGACAGTGGAGGCGCAATGAGATTCCTAATTAATTGGCTGATACGGCGAGCGGTTACACGGCGGTTGAGGAGCTATCGATGAGCGACCCAGCAGAACAGATGGCATACGAAGCAGGGCTTGACACGGCACACGGCGGGAACTGTGTGACCGAGCATGACCTCTGCGACCAATGCAATCACCCGATGCATTCAGGGCTGTGCGAGCAGGATCGCACGATTGAATGCGGTGGCATTGAAATTGACGGGACATGCGGCTGCCCCGGTGACTCAGATCAGCAAGATTTGATCGCAGCCAAGCGCAAAGTGGAACGAGCCCTGTTTATAAACGGTGGACTTCGGAATTTCTTGACTGTGCGGCGAGGTGTGTGATGCGCGACTTTCGCAAATATCGACTGATCGTATTCTCCGGCCGCCAAAGCCAGTACGAGCCTAAGAAGTGCGAGCTGTGCGGCCAGCAATTCAAGATTGCCGACAAGTATCACGATGGTGGATGGGGCAACCGGGCGCATGTGAAGTGCGTGGAAGTCCAGAAGTTCAGCAGCAAAGGAGCAACAGCATGATTCGGACAAGCGAGCAGATCGGGGAACTAAGTGAAGCTCTGGCAAAAGCTCAGGGGAAGTTCGGTGCGGCTATTAAATCGAGCCAGAATCCAGCGTTCAGATCAAAGTACGCAGACCTTTCAAGCGTGATCGACGCAACGCTCGAACACCTGAATGCTGAGGGCATTATTTGCATGCAACACCCGGCTCTTGAATACAAGGGCGAAGGCGAAAGCCGCGAGGCCATGATTACTGTTACGACGCGGCTGCAGCACAAGTCCGGGCAGTTTATGGAATCAGATTTGTCCATCCCTGCAGTCCAGCGCGATCGGTTTGACGCTCAATCCTGCGGCTCGGCAATGACATACGCTTGCCGCTACGCTTTGCAAAGCATCTGTGTGGTTCCCCGCGAGGATGATGATGGCAATGCCGCTGCCGGGACTGGCTCGAAGGAAGCCGCGCAAGCCATAGCCGCCGGGAAGCTCGACGCCTACAAAAAGACCGGCAAGCTCCCAGCCTCGACGCCTAATCCTGCCGAAGCTCCCAGGGTAACGACTCTGTTTTACACAATGCCCGAGAAGCATAACGGTCACTTCGCGGAGTTCACCAACATCAAGCCATTCTTTGCCGCGAACCTGGACAAGGAAGACAGCCTGCGAATGGTATTCACTGCCCATGGCGCTAAGGGAACCAAAGCCGATACTGCGCTGATCCCGATAGAGAACCTAAATGGACTCTTGGAAAAGCTGGCTGGAGATTGTGGCGTCGACGTTCACAAGCTCGAACGGGCGAATGCTTAAGTTTCCTGTGGGGCGAAATCTAAAGGCAAAAGGAAACTCCCTGATGAATAAAAGACGCCTCTCGCCCCACGGAAAAGGAATTAGCTGATGCCGAAATGGTCAGAAGAACGGGAACGGCTGCGATGGCTAATCAAGGAAGGGAAGTTACAAGACGATGAGCCATGCAAGGTGCTGTTCCCGCGGATGGATGCAAAGAAGCGGATACAGAACAAGGAAAAGTCAAAGCGAATCGTAATGCAGACAGACGAGCAAAACTACAGCGAATTTCATGCGATGCGCGAGGCTTACACCTTGGAGCTAGGCGAGAACCCGACGCTAGTGATGCTGGCAATTATTGAGGCAATGAAAACCTTCGATGTGCGCGGCTGGAAGGAGCAACGCGATGGCTCTGGTGAATCGGCGTGATGCGGAAACTACAAAGGATAAGAGGTACGTGGATGGACGTTCTTTTGTTTCACACGGTGGGCATGAATATCTATTTGGTAGAGACGTGGAACCGCGGAGGCGGCAGGTCTTTGACCGTGAGAGTGGAAGGTGCTGGAACTGCGGCGCTTACTACGGATGGGACTACGGCCACATGGACCACATTATCGGCGGTCGAGGGCCGCAGCGCTGCTGGTGCTTGCATAACCTCAGATGGAGCTGCCCCAAATGCCACGTAGTCAGGCATGGCCGGTATCCGCGATTTGGCGAGAAGCCAAAGCCCTGGAAGCAGCAAGAGATTGAAGTGCCGTTTTGAGTTTTTTTGTTCGTGACTTTCGCTTTTTGTTTGTCAGTTAAGACACTTAGGAAGGAGCAGTAAATGAACGTACAGCCTCGATATAGCTGGGAATTGATTAACCAAGAGCTAGATGAAGAACGCCAGCGGCAGAAGCAGGCTATTGAGAACTTCTACCGGGCCTATGGCGATCAGCGACCGGGAATCCCCGGCAAGACGCTACTTGCAGCATTTGCGGGGGTCTTGGTCACCGGAGTAGTTGCATATGCCTTTATCTACTTGTTGTTTTCGCTTCCGTTCGGGAAATAGACCAGTGGGCTAGATGTGAAATGTGAGCGATGCAAAGCGGATATTCCGGCACGGAATCAGCAGTATGTGCGGATTGGAGGGGAATTGATTGCTTACGAGATTTGCGAGAAATGCCAGCGGGAACTTGAGCAGAAACTTGAGGCGTACCCGCCCATAAGGAAAAAAGAGAAGCACCCATAAATTTTTTTGCTCTTTTTCAGAGTGTGCAAAAGTGAACAGTTTTAGTACCGGTCTAGAGTGCCTTCACTCCGAGCCGCAAGGCTAAATGAAGGGCGCAGGAAATCAGTTGGAGCTGAATCGCTTTCAATAAACCCGGGCTAACGGTTGGCCACTCCGTTCCGGTGCCTCATGAAGCGAGAAGCTCCTTTTGGGTCGCCATTCTTAGCCTTTCTATGAGGCTAAAAGTGGCTCTTTTGAAGTTAGGTTTTAAGAAGTTAAGAAAGCGAGGGCCAAATTGCAACTCCCAGCTTGGTTGCACGACTGCGAAGAAGCGTGGAATGGTTGGGTGGAAATGAGGAGAAAAATCAAAAAGCCGCTGACAGAAAGAGCGCAGCGCATGGCAATCAGGAAACTAGAAGAATTAAAGCAGGAAGGCCATGATCCGCGATCAGTGCTTGAGCAGAGCGAGTTTCGATGCTGGGCAGGATTGTTCCCGGCCTATGGGGAGAAGGCAAGCTCACGGCCAGAATTCACGGACCAGCATGGAATGCGCTACACGGTAACAGTCGAAGGCACTAGGAGGTATGTATGATCACGCTAGGAGTGAGGCTAGAGGATTTCAACAGCATAACGAAGCACATGTGCGGTCGCTGCCGTGATTTGGCGGAAGATTTGATGGTTGTTCAAGTGGAAGAAATTCCACAGGACAATCTGCTCAAGCTGCGGAGAAACATCTGCAAGACTACTGGGCTTTCGCTCGCAGAATTAATGGGGCGATGCCGCAAGGCTCATTTGGTTAGTGCGAGAAGGATATTCGCTAAGAAAGCACAGCAAATGGGCTTTTCGTATCCGCAGATCGGCAAAGCGATATGCCGCCACCACAGCAGCGTGATTCATTTGGTGTGTTCATGAGGAAACCGAAGCTAACCAAAGAAGAGAAACGCGATCTCTGGCTCCATGCCGTCGATTGCGCGAATGAAGCCTTGAGCGGCAAGAACAAGGGCCGCACAGCCTATGAGGATGTGTACAAGCTGGTGGTGAAGGAATACTTGAAATGGAAGGGAAGAATTTGAAGCCTTATTACCAGCACGCGGGCATCACGATCTATCACGGAGATTGCAGGGAAATTCTGCCGTCGCTGGAGACGATAGATACGGTGCTAACTGACCCACTTAGCTTGGCAACTGAGGGGCAGAGCGGAAAGGAAAAGCAAGTGAGCGAGCTATGAACCACCGAGCTTTAGGGCGTCTCCCGGTCGGTGTAATGAACAAGACTGAGGCGAATTATGCTCAGGAGCTAGAGAATCGGCGGCTAGTGGGAGAAATCGCCTGGTACAAGTTCGAAGGGCTGAAGTTCCGTTTGGCTGATAATTGCTTCCTCACGCCGGACTTTGCGGTAATGTTGAGCGATGGGCAGATGGAAGTGCATGAAGTAAAAGGGTTTATGGAAGGCGATGCGGCGGTAAAGCTGAAAGTGGCAGCATCGATCTATCCATTCACGTTTCGCCTGGTGCGGGCAAGAGCAAAGCGAGACGGTGGCGGCTGGGAGATCACGGAGGTATGAACAGGCATTTGATGGAGCTCAAGGGAGAGCATGGCCAGGCTGTTGGTGATGGTAAGGCATTAGCAATCGCAATAATTGTGTACTATCCCGACTCGGATAAGATGGTGGTCGTGGGAATAGACCGATACCCGAAGGAAGAAATACGGGCAATTTTGAAGAAATTTGATCTGAATAGAGGCGAAGACGATTAATGAGCCTGCAATGCGAATGCGGCGGCAGAACACAGGTAATGGAGACTCGCAAGAGAGCGCCTAAGATCGTCTTGCGGCGGCACAAATGCAAGACCTGCGGCAAAAGATTCACGACCTACGAGCGCCCTAGCGTTAATCAAAGAAAAACCCCTATATCTAGTGGTGCTATTGCCTGAAAACCACATTTTTCTTGACACGAACATAAGGCGAAAGCGAAAATAGCACAGATTCGCATTAATCCCAGCCCCGCGCCGGGGATCGTGGCTATAAGCGGCGTCGCAAACTCGAGTTAGATACCGCCATCGCAAAAATCGAAGTTTTAAACCCCTCAACCGGCAGCAGATACTACATCCCCTTTGAGCAAGCGCAAGCTCTGACTAAATCGAGACAAGCGAGCTGGGAGGGGAATAAACGCATTGTCCTAGCGCCAGATCGCAGCAAACGGGCGATTTGGGAACCAAAGCAAAGCGGCTATGCCGGGCCGCTAGTACTACAACTTACATGAAGACCGAAGTGGATACAGGAATCGGTCGCGTAAAGGTTTATTCCCATGGCAATGCATGGCTGGGCTGTGGAATGTCTATCGGGCCGAGCACGCTAAACCTTTCGCTGCTTATTTTGAGTTTGGGCATAACGATTTCCATGAGCAATGCAATATTCGCTAAAAAGTCGAAATAATGTCCCCAAAAACCTTGCATGTGCTGACCGCAATCAAGCAGGAGCTGCTTTCCAGAGCTTCCGCACCCCAAACCCCACAAGATGAGAAGCCAGAAGCGGCTCCTGAGCGGCCAGCACATGCAAACATCATGAGACACGCCCGCACAAAGGGGAGCTCATGGCAGAAATACAAACGAGCAGGGGGCTGGTGATGAGTGAACTGGCTTGTCTGTGCTCGTTACAAGCAAAAAGCAGAAATAGTGCTCTGGACAATAGCCTGTGAGACCGGCGGGGAGGCAATCGCTAAAGCCAAGCGCAACCTCTGTCTCCGCGGCATCGAGCGACATTTCAGCTTCCAGGCATTCAAGGTCTCACTCTTGGAGCTTGAGCGATCTACAGCTATTCCTGAGCAGCAAAAACCGGATCAGGCGCTGGCGGTGGGCAATGGCAGCAGGTAAATGATTGAGAGTAGCTGTGGTGGCGCTAATCATCATGATTCTGGTCCTAGCAGCGCTGATTTATGCTTTCGAGCTACCGAAGATCAAAAACTGCTGCAATGCTCAAGAATGCGCCAAGCAGCACCGTGAAGAGGATTTACTCGAAGGATTTCAGTGGTGAGAGTGTTATGCCTGCTGCTCCTAATGATTGGGCTCCTGCAGCTCTATTTGATTGCATCGGCCCGGGCTGGGATGCATGGTGCGGTATTCGTATATGAGTCTAACGCAGCAGGTGAGGGCATTTTAACCCCAATGATGGCCCCAGAGATCGGCGTACAGCTAAAACAAGGCCCGCGAGAGATCAACCACGGCGAAGTATTAGTCTGCAAGCAAGGCAGAGAGGTATCCCGCGTTAAAGCCATAGATGGCCAAGATGCTGAGGTCGTGGAGTTCAGACTCGACTGCGACAAGCGGATCTTCATCCTCAAGAGCATACATTTCAGCGAACAATGAGCTTAGGGACAGTGGCGGTAATAACCGAGTGCGAGTATGAGCCAATTGCGATTCCGGGCGCACTCCAGCAGCCAATAGAAAACACCCCGCCGAAGCCAGCAAGACCAAGGATAGCAAGAGAGAAGAGAGAGCGAGTAATAAGCAGGGCCTGTCGGGAAGTCATTGATAATCCTAAGGCTAGTCCAAAAGAGAAATTGAGGGCGGCCACAATCTTAGAGAAGCTGGTCAGGGCCAAGGATTTAGCCTCGAAAGAACGCAAGAGGAATTTACGCCAGTCAAAAACTGTCACTGACATAAATGGGCGCATTGGTGACATTTTGCGGCGTACTGGGACTGAATAAGCGAATTGATACAGAAGACAAGTTATAGGACGCACTAAGATTATCCTCAATGGAATGTGTGGCTTGGCAGAAATCATAGAATTATGGGATTCGACTTTCGCCCCTTGCAGCGAAGAGATAGCGAAAGGCTGGGGCTGGCAATGAGGGCCCGAAAATGGGGGTCGGGGGTGGGGGGTAGGTCGCCCCGCCGGGTAGGGTCTCGATCTGCTGCAGGGCACCTTAGCCCCCTGCCTGATGGTTTTTACCCGCTAATCCTTCGAACCAACCCTCCAACCATGCTAACTCGCGCCGAAGTCGACCAATACTGGGCTGGCAAGGTCTGCAAGGTATTCCATATCCCGGCAACACACCCAAGAGATGAAGGCGGGGCGCAATCGGGACCGGAGTAGAGGTGAGTATCGAAAGGGCATCAGTGCTGGCAGTGCCGGGGCCTGGCCGAGACGGTGTAGACGTGATACTGGGGAACCCCAATTTCCTCTACGGCCAATGGGAATCCGAGTTCAAGCCGCTACTGGGGTCTACGGCAAGGTGGGATGGTTTCTGCTATCTAGTGCGGGACTTGCTGGAGCGGGAAAAGCCGGTAATTGTCGAGACCGGGACGTTGCGGAAGCCTGGGAACTGGAAGGGTGATGGCTGTTCTACGGCTATTTGGAACTGGATTGTTGGACGAAAGCCGGGGCTGGCAGTTAGCGTCGATATCGAAAGCACGTCTTGCGATCTTGCCAGAAGGGAATGCCCGGGGGTTCATGTGGTATGTGCGGATTCCCCGACCTTTCTGCGGGGATTCCTACCTTTTGCAATTGATCTGCTCTATCTCGACTCCCGAGACTGGGGGCCGGAAGCGATGCTGGAATCTGCGATGCATCAGGTTGCCGAACTCAGTGCTATTTACGAGCGATTGCCGAGTGGGTGCCTTATAGCCTCGGATGACTCGCATTCTGCAGATCAGGGGAAGCCAGCTCTGACTCGCAGGCTATTGAGAATGCTTGGGATTGAGCCGGTACTGGACTCTTATATTGTCGTATGGCGCAAACCATAAACCGTATTGAGAAAGCATGGGGCCACGAGTTCGTGATCTGCAATGAGCCTGAATACTGCTCCAAGTTTCTGCACATAGACGCGGGCAAGAAGTGCTCTCTGCACTACCACCACGTAAAGAAAGAGACTTTCTATGTGCGATCTGGGCTGGTCAGGTTGGAACAGCGGGACGTGCGGGGAGTAGCGATAGACGAACTGCTGAAGCCCGGGGAATCCAGAACCATCATGCCCAAGACACCGCACAGGTTTAGCTCGAAGTTCGGAGCCGTGATTCTAGAGACTAGTACCCATCATGACGATGCGGATGTTGTCAGACTCGAGCCTAGCGGATGTTTGTAGTTGCCCCGGCGGAGGAAGCCACGGGGGAAGCAGTACTTTCAGTCATCGATGCCAAAAAGATACTTCGGAAGCGGGAATTGACCTATCAGCTTAGGCCGAACGCTTCAAATGCAATCGATCTGGCCTGTACCTATTTTACGGTGGGGAAAGGGCATGAAGCTCTGGAGCTGGCCGACATGGTGGCTGGTCGGCTTAAAGAGGTTGATGGCATCCCCGCGAACATCCGTTCGACCGTCTTTTTTAACCGCGGGATGTTCCTGAGAGGTTTTGGACGGTTCAAAGAAGCTCAGGCGGATATCAGCCATGCCTGGGCGCTAGACCAAACTTCAGCCTATGTAGCGATGGCCCGGGCCGAGGAGTATTTGCGGGATGGAGAATGGCAAGAGGGCTGGAAACTCCATAATCGTGTCAGAGGTACGTGTGACGGTGGAGCACTCGCCTGCGGATTGCCGGTATCCTGCAAATTCTGGGATGGAACAGACATTCCGAGTCACTTGCTGGTCATTAACGAGGGCGGAGCAGGTGACCGTATCAATTACACCCGATATTTGCCACTTCTCACTGAACGCGGAATAAATTGGAGTTTCTTCTGCTTCGACGAATTAAAGCCCTTTTACGATCGGCTGCCGTGGATCGGGCCGGGAAGAACGATAGGTGAGAAGGATAAGCAGGAATTCTCCCCTCCCCCAAGTCATTGGACAACGACTTTTTCGCTTGCTGGGCCGCTGGGGATCGACCCCCGGGATATACCCGACTTCCCGACACCGTTCACGGCGCCGAAGAATGAATTTGCGATCAACCGCAATGATGATTTGCCGGTTATCGGGCTCTGCTGGAATGCAAATGAGCTGTTTCAAGGTGGTTTGAAGGTCAGAAGCCTCACTGAAGGGCAAGCCATGCGGTTGGTGTGCATGACTGCAGACAAGGTTCACTGGGTAAACTTGCAGCACGATCACAAAATGCCCTACCCGGTCATCAATGTGCCATTTGAGAGCTGGGAAGATACCTCAATTGTGCTCGACAGGCTCGATGGGCTGGTAACAGTTGATTGCGGAACGCTTTGGCTGGCGCTTGCAATGAAAAAACAGACTGCGGTCGTGCTGACAAGCTCCGAAGACTGGAAATTCTCCCATAACTGGTCGACTACCGCGAATTTGTACCACAACGGACCAAGTGAAAGCCTTTTCGATGCGGAAAAGGCGATTGACAAATTAATTTTAGACATTCGAAAGGGAATCTGGCCGCAATGAAGCGTCTACTTCTTACCATACTTGCTCTGTTAGTTCTTCCGATTTGCTCTTTCGCTCAAACGAACACTGCGGCTGGCAACCTCACCGCCGCGAGCGCTAGCTGCCTCGCCACGAACTGCACCACGCTTCGTTTCTATCCAAATACCATCAGTGCCACGATCACACTTAGCGGTACATGGTCCGCCACGGTGCAATTTGAAGTTTCAGGAGACTTTGGCAATACCTTTGTGGCCGCCCCAGGCACTGCATCTTCGACAAGCAATGGTTCTACACAATTCGGTGTCGGCGGATACACCAACATCCGGGCTAGGGTTTCCGCTTTCACAAGCGGAACGGTAGTGGTCACAGTCGTAGGAGCCACGCAGAGCGTTTCGAACGTTACCACCATTGTTAATGGTGGCGCAGGAGGACCGCTCGCCACTCCCAATCTCAGCAGCTGGTATTTCGCTACAAATTGCAACAACGCAACGAACTGCACGGCAATTAAAGCCGATGGCGCTATCCTTACGGATTGCACCACCGTAAACACTTCGAGCACGGTAACCTGTCCCGATGCTATTTTCACCGCATCCGATGTCGGAAAATCAGCTTGGGCTACAAGCCTTGGAACGGGGAACGGCTTAGCTATCAACGCTTTGATCTCCTGCCCGATAAGCACGATCGCGTCCGTAAATAGCCCGACAAGTATTACACTCACAGCGGCAAATGATTGCACCTCATCGCTGACCGGAAACGCTGCTTTCTTCTTTGGAACTGATGATGGGGCCACGATTGCGGCAGCGATGGCCGCGAATGTGGCGAATTTCGTTTTCTCAGTCGGCAACGCCAAAGTACCGGCTATCTCGAGAATTTTCGTGAGCCAGGGATTCGGCAATACCCTTGCATCTTCGCCGGTCACGAACATTTCTCCATTTATCACGATCAGCGGCGGTGCGGCAGCTACGAGCGCTGCGTATTTTGTCATTATGCCCAACTTCAACTGGGCGGGATGCACGGGGAACAATGGAACACTCTCGAACGTTTGCTTCGGAGCGAAAGCCATAAATATGAATTACCTCAGCTTTGGCGGCTTCGGTCTCAACGGGACTGGGGCTTGCCCCGCCGCAGCTCAGGCTAAAACCGTAGTAGCTCCTGCAACTCTTGTTAACCAGAACTATGAATTAAACCTGAATGGTATTTGCCCGGGAACATTAAACTTGGCTGGAATTGAAATAGATGGCCTGGATTCGACGCTGGAATGGGGCGGGGCAATCCATGTCGGAACAGCATCATGCGTTGTTGGGGGAGTGGGCGTATCTGGCTTTTACAATGATTGTACCAATGACGGATCTACCGTCACTGGTAATGCCTGTGCTTCCGCCACTCTGAATCAATGTGTAGGCTTGTGGGTCAAACCTGCCGCTCAATATCAGGATTTCGGATCGGTATGGCTTGAGAACGCCGTAAATCAAGGTAATTTTACCAGTCGAGCTAGTCACTTTTATGGAGGTGGTACATTCTGGGCGTTGATAAACTCCAATTCTGGCGGTGTGGCTCGACATTATAGCGATGGAGATTTCTTTAACGAAAGCGGTTCTCCTGCCATATCGACTTCATTTGGAATCTTGAGTGACTTCGGCGCTCAAGTCTATTTGCACAATTCCACAGTGAAAGCCGGAGCCGCTGGGACCGTCATTCAAACGAATAATGATGGCGCGGTGGTCACAATCTATGACCAATGCGGGAATTCATTCAGTGGCGGCACGATTTTCACGAACACAGCAAATGCCGGAAACGTAGAAGGCACCTGTTCTGCCGGTGGAACTAAACTTGCCACTAGCAATGTCGGCCTAACTTCAGGCTGGGGAACATCAAGCGTCGCGAGCGTGGCCCCCTTTAGCAATTCACATCGAGGGCGATTTACAATCACTGGCGCGGCGGGCTCGCCCAGTCCAACGCTTACGTTGACTTTCCCAACTGCTTATCCTCTGATCGCTCCGGCAAGTTGCAATCTGTATGAAAATACAACCGATATTGCCACTCTAACGAGCGTGGCCTCAGGCACGCCAACACTGACAAACGTGGTGTTTACGTTTGCGGGTACTCCGGGCGCTGCCACCTACATTTTTGACTATGAATGCGGTCCCTAAAAGTTTGAAGCAGCTTAACGCTCCTTCATTTTGCAGCACAACTACCGTTCGCCACATGGCTTCGGCTTAAAGACTACATCATATGGGTCAGTGGCGAATGATCGGGTAAATCAATGTCAGTAATCGCAGACGCACTAAAACTCACTCCTCCGGCAACAGCTACCGCCGGTGGAACGCAGGTCGTTTGGCAGAACACCGCTGGGGGAAATCTCATCCTCTCGGCTCCCGGTTCTAACCGTCTTTCTGGGCAAACCTTCTTCCTACAGGCAGCCGGGTATGCTTCGGGCGGGGCAGGAACATATACTGCCACGGTTCAGCCGATCCTGTATGGAGATGCTTCGCTCGCGACCGTCACCACCAAGCCTTTGTTCTCCTCAACTGCGGGAACGATTGCTTACACCGGAACAGCCGCGGCGGGTCAGTCGATTCCGTGGGCTTTGTTTGCACAGCTTGAAGGCGACAACGTTTCGCAGATCCTCTACGGCAACGTGGAGTCTCAGGTTGGAGCAACATACAAAACCCCGACTGTCACCGTAGCCCCTGTATCGACGATCAACTTCCAGTCGGAACCCCCAATCAAGTTTGCATTGGGCTTTACCACCGCTGGGACGCTGGGCGCAGCGCCGAAGTTTGTTGTGACGCAATTCAACCTCGTACAGGAGTAATCCGTGCCGTTTGAGAGTAGGGCTCAACAAAAATTTGCCTATGCTCACCCGGAGAAGTTTGGTGGCAAGGAGGGCCTTAAAGAATGGTCCTCCGCCACCGACTTCAAATCGTTGCCTGCAAAGGTCACGCACCGCCAGAAGTATGTCGCACGGTATAAAGCGAAGGTGAAAAATGTATGACACGGTAACTGAGGCGCTTTCCCACAAGCCGAAAATGCCAAAGGGCATGAAGGATATGCGGAAGCACGGTGTAGCGGAGACGCACATCAAACATAACCATGACGGCTCGCACAGCATCACCCACCACCACATGAAGCATGGCGTAGAACCGACAACTCACGGCGCAGAGCATATGGAAGCCTTGCACGATCATCTCGAAGAGATCCTTGGCGGAAAGCCGACAGCAGAGGAACTGGCCGAGAAGTAATGCCCTCCGAGCGATTCGCTCAAGCAGTTGAGAACTACGTCAAAGAGCTAGGCGGGATCTCCGCATATTCCGCCCGAAGAACGAAAGCTCAGACTAACCTCTGGTTTCTGTCCAAGGAAATCTTTGGCCGCGATCTATTCGAATCTACCCATCGGCCAGTCATTGATTTCTTTCTAAAGAAGAAGCCATTCTCTCCGGCATTCAAGAAAGAAAGCAAATATGGCTTGGCCGAATTCCATGCGGCAATTGAAGTTCTTGGGCCGCTGGCGGAGCGCAAAGGAATCTGCCTTTATCCTCGCGGCAGCTACAAATCATCTCTCGATGAAGACGATATAACACAGTTTGTTATCTGCTACCCGGACATTCGGGTGCTAATCATGGTGGGTGAATCTAGCTTGGGAGAAGCGTTCGTTCCCAATATCAAGCAGCGATTCATCCTTGAAAAAGACCGTACCCCGACCGAGTTTCAGTTGCTGTTCCCTGAATTTGTGATTGACCTTGAAGCGGATAAAGACTCAGGTGGGGCGCAAGAGTATTGGAGCCCGGCTCGTAGGCTGGCTCAAAAAGAACCAACGATCGGCTCAATCTCCATTCTTGGCTCAACTTCGGGCTGGCATTGCGATGTTCTCAAGTGCGATGACGTAATCACCGATACCACGCCGGTTGCCGAATCGCGCTCTAGGAATAAGATTGTACGGAAATTCGTCACCACGGCGAACCTGCTTGACCCTCACGGAATTCTGGAGCTGATCGGCACAAGATACCACGAGGAAGACCTCTATGAGCACGTCCGCACTACGCTCAAGGGCTGTCGTTATCTATGCGGCGCTTCTTGGACTGCTTTGCCTCATGCGCGGGAGAAGAAACTAACGGAATTGATTGAGGGCGATGTTGTACTGCTGTTCCCTGAGAGGCAGGGGTTTGCTTTCCTGCGAGAGAAATTGCTGCTCGATGAAGAGACATTCTGCCTCCAGCAATTGAACGATCCGAAACGCCTCGGGCCGACTGTCAAATTCAGACTCGAAGACTTACGGGCTGCGACAACCAGAGTCCCGCAGAATCTATCTTTCGTGCGCTACAACTTCTGGGATGTAGCCACCACGGACTCAGAAGGCAGCGACTATACCGCTGGCGGATTTGTATCAATTGATACGCAGAAATGGATTGCTTACCTGCATATCCTGATTATGGACAAGTTTACGCCCACCGAACTGGCTTATCAGATTGCAAAGATGGCCAAAGAAACCAATCCTGAGCGGGTCATGTTCGAAAAGTATCAGGCAACCAATCAATGCTGGCTTGAGCAGGAAGTGAAGAAGAACGGTGTCAGCATGGGCTATGACATTCCAATTCATGCCTTCAAAGTAGATCGTACCAAGATGGCAAAAGGCCACCGCATCTGCGGTTTGGAGCCTCTGATCCGTGGCGGCAGATTGTTCTTTTCGAATCAGATCCCCAATCTGGACATGCTATTCAGCCAATTCACCGTATTTACCGGAGTGCCGCACCCGAAACGCAACGACGATGGACCGGATATGCTGAGTTTCCTTCGCATGGTTATGCCGATGACCGGGCTTGAAATGCCGCGTCCACATCAGCCGGAAATTAGTATGGGCCTGCTCACTCACACGAATTCAGCAGATAACGCAGCTTGGGCAGCAGCCCAAGCAAAAGATTCAGCGGTCAGAGCGTTTCTTGCTCCGCCCGTTCCCGCGCCAATGATTGTGGCCGGAGCACCGAAACCTGAAGCCTATTTCCCGGGACAGTAAATGCCTGAAACCCTTCTCGATAAATTTACGCTGCAAGGCCTCGATGCACAGGTTGAGCGAGAGCAGATTACTAAGGGAGCGGAAGATGAGCTCGCGGCAAGGCGATATGACGATGAAGCAGCGCTGCAAATCCTCAAGCAAGACCTCGAAACGGGCGAAGCGGATAAAGTCCTCCTCGACTTTACCCACCTGTGGACGGTCTCTGACCAACTTTTGCAAAGCCCATGGCTTAATACTTATTTCTTCAACCCCGCAAAGGCGAATATTCCGCGGTATACACTTTCAAATATCCTAGATGTAGTCACAACCAAGATTCACTCGGCGCTATTCTTCGAAGAAACGCCGTTCATGCTCCTGCCCAACCCGAAGTTAGATCAAAAAGTGATGTGGGCAAAAGAAGCAGTTCTTGAAACACAGCTCCGCGAAATGGAATTCGACATTGAATGCGATAAAGGCTGGTTTCAGTGCGGCCACCTGGGAACGCAGATTTATAAATATGGCTGGATGGATAGCACCAAAAAGGTTCCAGTATTCAAGTCCAAAGGCGAAAAGCTCAAAGTCTCAACTCCTCTTGGCGACAAGGAAGTCGATACAAAAGAGTCCGATGAATTCGAACTAACTTATGAGGATAAGGACATTCACCGCCCTTGGCTCAAATGGCGGGATCTGCGCTATCTGATATGCGCCCCAACGTGGAAAGAGGGCGACATTCGGAAATGCCCTTGGGTGATTGATACTGAGTATTTGACCTTCGATGACTTGGATGTGCTTCGCGATACGCCCGGGTATGACATTCCAGCCCGGGAAGATTTGGAGGTGCTGTTCTTTCCGCCGCATGTTGAGCAGTCGCAAGCCGGAGACCCAACCGAGACCAGACCGATCCAAATGCGAGCATGGTTGTCTCACGCCCAAGGCCGGGAGGTAAATGATAGTGCCGATCCCTACTCCAGAAAACTGCGATTCATCGAACGATGGGATGGAAACAAAGTCATCGCTTCCATCCAAAACTCCCACGGATTTCTTCTTATTCGGAATGAGGCCCACGACTTCGGCGCAGTGCCATATCTATCCTCAACGTGGCGCCCAGTCCCTTCCTGCGGATACGGTCAAGGCTTGGGTCAACTTGTTGGGCCTGACCAACAGATCGAAAAGGGGGTTCTTTGCGCGTATTTGGATATCCTTGCGTTCATCGCTCGCCCGTCTTATGTTCGGCAAAAACCTCTAAATGCAGTAACCCAAGACATCAAGATCGACCTCGGCACAATCATTTCAGTGGAGGGGCCAGTCAATGAAGCATTCAAGCTCATCGAGCAGCCCAAGATCGATCAATCACTAGTTCAGGCTATTGAAGCTGCGAAATCATCTGCGGCAATGACTTCAGGAGCAAATGAACTGGTAGGGCAGGGCGGCACGGCTGGCGGTGGGCGGGCAACTGGGATGCGTTCCGGCTCCGGGGCTCAACTTGTCGGGCAAGCTCAGGCAGGAAGACTTGACGGGCCTATGGAAAGGTTCATCCGGCAAGTATTCATTCCCTGGCTTTACATCATGGATGGAATGAATTCAAAGCGCCTTCCGGCACGTACCTTGCGTGAAATCCTCGATGAGGACCAAGAGCACGATTATTCGAAGTTCGATCACATCGCTTGGCGAAACGCGCAAGTGAACTACCAGATTTTGGCCGGTTCGCATCTGGGACCGCGCAAGCAGATGGCAGAGTTTATGCCATTCATTCAGCAACTTGTGAACACTCCCCCGATGATGCAGGCAATGAACGATGCCAATCTGATGTTTGATTTTGAAGTATTCGTAAAGAGCTGGGCGCAGCTCGCAGGATTCAAGTATACCCAGAGCTTCTTCCGCCCAATGACCGACGACGAAAAGCAGAAGCGTGATGCCAATTCACAGGCGGCACTTGAAGCCAAAAAACAGAACTCCGCATCGGCCCTGCAGAACCAGAAAGACGATGGCAAACTGCAGCAAATCTCAGCGGAAGGTATGTCCAGGGCAGCGGAAAAGGTCATGCAGCATCTGGCGGAAAAGACTATGGGGCCGGAAGTGAATGAAGAGAATCCGCAGGTGGGCTCTTGACAAAATACATCGTTAAACTCACCGAGCAGGAAGAGATGAACATCCGGCAATTGGCTACTCAGCCAGGGTTTGAAGTAATTTTCAAATTCCTGCAGGGTGAATCGCTAGACGCTCAGACGGCGGCAATGGAATGTACTGAGTCTGATGAAAAGAAGCGTCTGCTTGTCCTTACCGATGCTCAGCGAACGGCGCACATTGTGGGAAATCTGATTCGCAAGCTGGCGGCATACCAGACCGTCATCCAACAGCAAGTGGAAGAAGTCACGGATAGCGAGCTTATCCAGAATCTGTGGAATGTAGAGAGGGCAAACTAGATGGCTACTCAGCCACAAGTTACAGAAGAACCAAAAATCAATGGTCAGCCGGAGGTGGATAGTGAAACGGGGAAGTTCATCCACATCTACCAACCCAGGGATTCGGAGGGGCAGTTCATCGGCAAACCGTACCGTTTCCTCTACACCGATCACATGGACCTCGTTCGGCAGCTTGAGCAGGCGAAGGAGAATGGCGACCGATTCATCTACGAGATTAAGACCGGCAAACGGCAACTCACCGGCGAGGCTGCAAAACCACAGCCATCATTCGCTCCGGCCCCAGAGTCTATCGAGGAAGAGGACAAGAAGCGCCGTGAAGCATTCCGCAAGACAGCGCAGGAAGAATTCGGCGCTGATCCCGAAACCGTTCGGGAAACACTCAAGAAAGCATCGAAGCTAGAGGAGGGAATCACCGCATATCATTGGGCGCTAAACAAACAAGCCGAAGGCTATTATCCTTGCCCTGAAAACGCCAAGAAGATAGGCGCATGGCTGACAGAGAAGAAATATGCGAATACCCCGGCCAACTACGATTTAGCTTTTGAGGAACTGCGAGACTCACTCGTACAAGAACCGAAAGAGCAAAAACCTGCGGACTCCACGCAGCAGCCGCCCACTCGGGCAGAAGTAAAACCGCAATCAACAGGCATCATTCCCGGTCAGTTCAATGGCACCCGCCTACCGAACCGCATCGAGAAG
>Ga0247684_1000091_pt1 | contig 20285 bp, 45 predicted proteins | sample CNK25_metaG_FD_190129 | JGI IMG/M metagenome (GOLD analysis project Ga0247684, IMG submission 190129) | Soil microbial communities from Purdue University Martell Research Forest, Indiana, United States - CNK25 | ecosystem: Environmental > Terrestrial > Soil > Temperate forest > Bulk soil... | reverse complement strand
AGAATGCCCATGTGATCCTCGTTATCGTATGCCTCTATTTTTAACGACGTTGACTCGTGGTGCGTTTTCTTGTGGTTACCGGTACTACCCTAGCTACCGTCATGCGCAAGCCAACCAGCGAGCCGCGCTGAGCAAAGATGTCCTTCCGCGCCAAAGCCTCGGCCTGCGCTCGCACATAGCCGCCGCAGAATTCGAGAAAGCCCGAGCGCTCGTCATAGGCAGCTTGCCAGTCTTCAAGGTCGGTCAATTTTGATTCCCGAGGAACTGGTATGATCCATCGAACTGCTCCGGTAAATCATCCGGAACAGTCATTTCCTGACTGACACCCCATCGAATCCGCTTCATGGCAATCGGCTCAAACCCCAAGTGATTTCTGAAGTAAAGCTCCCAGCGAATCCATCCCACCGATCCCGGCTTGATCGTGGGAAGTGAGGTCTGGTTCTTGCCGCCCCGTTGTTGTGCTCGGGCATGAGCCAACGCTAGGGCCTCGTAAGTCTGTTCTTTCGTTAGCTGTTGATGATCCATTGCCATTCCCGCGCAATTGCTCGAACATTTTTTTCCGCTCCGCGTCAGACAATCCTCCCTCAACCGGCGGTGCCGTAGCGCTATAATCGTTCCATCGCTGTTGGTTGAGCCAAGTCACCGCTTGGGCAACGTAGGCCGTGCCTACTTGCTGTTTCGCCGCCAGCGCCGCGCTGTAGCGCTTTGCAGCCTCGGTTAATTCGGCCGGATTAGTCCCGGATTTCGTGGCTGCGATGAATTTCTTACGCGCGGGTGCCTTCGGGTTTGCACCGTCCCGTCTTGGATATACCTTCCAAAATTCTTCGAAAGCCTTGTCGGATGAGGGGCGCGTCGCTTCAGCGACCGCCCGAATATCTTTGGTCCTAGGTACTTGGTCCACGGTCCTAGGTCCTAGGTCCGTCGTCGAGGGCTCGACGATTAGTCGAGAGCCCTCGTCGAAACCCGGTAATCTAGATTTGCTAGGGCGATCAATCTTCTGATGTTCCAACCACTTAGTGATTTGAAGATACCGGGCACCATCCACCTCATACCGGACGACGCAATGCTCGGCCTCAAGTTCGCCCATCCATCCATCGATGAGCTCCGGCGCATCGTCGTCGTAGGGGAAGAGAAGGCTCGCGAGTAATCGCGAGGCTGCTCGAGCCCTCCCCTCATCATCCGCAACTGTCCAAAGCAGTACGAATAGAAGGCGGGCCTCGCGCGATATCCTACCGAGGCTTTCAGATTGAGGGGTCTCAGGCTTGATGGTCCTAATTCTGCCCACCGACGCGCCCCTCTTTGACTTTGTTCCAGCATATCCCGCAGAAATAACGGAACCTCTGCGATTGCGAGTATGGCTTCCTCGCTAGTGCGAGTTCCGCGGCATCTATGACTTCATGGAGAGGGAGATATTCGTTGAACTTCTTAATTGACTGAAGCCAGTCGCGCCGAAATCCGTTTTCCATGCTGCCTGGGTTTATGGCCTCGGCGACCAGCCAAATGTCTTCCTCGATCCGGTCGGCGTGAGCTTGCATTACAGCGCGGTAACCGGAGAGTTGATCTTCCCTCTCCTTAACGTCGATCGCCTGCTCAGCGAGGCTCTTGGGCACGACCGTCAGATGGACTGCCGCTTTCCCGCGATTGCAATCAAAGCACGCGGTGACCAGATTACCCTGATCGTTGTCGCCGCCCTTAGAGACCGGACTGATATGGTCAATTTCCAGGACCGCATCTGGCGGATGACGCCCGCAGTACTGGCAGGCGAACGCATCCCGCTTGAATATATCGAACCGCAATTTCTTAGAGATGGGTCGCCTCACTTCGGAGCCTCCCCGTCCTTGCATGCCCCAATGCACCACCACATGAGTACGCTCCACGCCCCATGAACTGGGCCGAGGTCGTTCGCGACCCGCCAGCCTTGAGCCAAGCGCGTGGATGCTTCCTCCCAGCGGATGAAACGAAAGATGCCTTCGGTCACGCTGCCGTTCTCTTTCCATCAAGTCGAGCTTTGAGCGAGTACCGCCAAAGCCCGCCGTCTACCCGGACACGCTCAACGATGTGCCCACCGAACTTCGCCTTGCGGAGATCACGCAGCCTAGCGCTCACCGCGGCCTCGCTGCCTTGGCAGCCATCCGCTATCTCCCGGAGTGTGCGGAACTGGCCGTCACGCATGAGTTCGAACACGCGGCGCAATTGCCCACTGAGGCGCTCGTGGTCGAGGTCGGGATTGTAGGTCTCGCCATCGATTTCATCGCGCCCAACGATAGGTGGTGGAGTCATCTGCTCTGGCAGGTCGAACAAGTCCATCTGGCTCATATGTACGCCACCCGGCAATGCTCAGAACAGTATGGCCAATGATCTACGGCAACGGCACCGCAGAAGAACTTCGCCGGCTCAGTAGGGCCACCGAGTGGCCACCGGCAATGATGATCATGGAGTCCAAGAAGGGCGATGCCCTGCTTCGGTACCGTGATCTCATAATCGAACGGCAGAAAAATATCAGCGGCATCAGGAACGAATTGGAGTGCTACTTGTTGAGGCGGCACGAGGGCGAGCATGGGTCGAGTATCCTCCACGACCGAGATTCCGTTGCCGCATCTGATGGCGCGCGGGCGGCGAGGTTTTGTGCGTGGCTTGTATGGACCGCGTTCCATCCCATCGGGGGAGATGGAGTTAGGCTTGCGTCCATTAGAAACGCCGAGACGGTTGGCTTTCCCAATGCAGGAATTGCGCCTGATCGACACGCCAAACTCATCGTTCAATATCCGCGCGATCCCTCCGTAGGAGTGACATCCCTCTGAGCACAAGCTCTTCAGTCTCGAAACGACCTCATCCGTCCAGACGCTCATGCGCGCAGCTCCTTTAGTGTAACTCTCACGCCTTCCGGGGCCTCGCCCCACTCCACGACTAGCCGGCGCAGAAATGCCCCACGATCATCATGGACGAGTCTTAGGCTGACGATGTAGTCGAGGATCGATTTGCAAAAATTATCGAGGTCACGGCGTTCCTGCTTTGAATTGACCACTATGCGCGCCTCGAAAGCCCCAGGGATAAATTTGAAGTTCTGCCGGTCCCGCATGCGCTGGTAGATCACCAGCTTGTCGGCGGCCTTACGCCAAGCTGAAAGCTTGCCCATTGCGGCGCGGTTGATCTTGCGTGTCTCGTTGACAGACGGTGGAACAGGGAGATCGAGCGTGATCTCAACCGAATCCGCCGGCAACGGATCAATCGCATCGACGCGGAATCCCATAGTCGCGGTCCTGAATTGCGCACGGAGAGAGAAAAGCCGAGACCGAATACAGAGCCTCAAGAGCGCACAACGCAACGCAACAAATAGAACTCGGGGGGTTGGATCAGGCGTTAGCGCAACTAAGCGATTGAGAACCAACCATGGAGCGGGTTAGATCGGATCGGATGGTCTTGGCACTGGTCGGCCGAAAATCCTTGTAGACGCCGATTCTCGGGTTGCCGCCGTCCGTTTCCCGCCCGGATTCAAATGCCGCCGTCATCGCGGCGCAGAATTTATCGTCGTGTTCAACGGAAGACGATTCATCCCCCTTGGGTTTATGCCCCGTCGAACCGCGCTTGAGACCAAGCGCTATGAGACGCGACCGTACCGAATTCCTCACGCGCTTATAGCCCGCGTTAGTTAGCATTTTGGTAATCGCGGTAGCCGAAGCCGTTCCGTTTTTGACGGCATCGGCGATGATTAAGTCCTCGTTTGCCGTATAGCGAGCCATTATTGAATCCCCTTTATTTCTTGACCGATTGCCTCGATCAGGAATTCAATTTCGCTTCGAACTGCCGAGTTCTTCTCTATAAGGTCAGCGACCTTATGAACACTATGGAATATCGTGCTGTGGTCCCTGCCGCCAAACGTCTGGCCGATTCGCCCCAGACTTTGCTTTGTCACCCTTTGGATAACGTATATCGCTATCTGTCGCACTCTAACTATAGGCGCAGTCCTCTTATGCGAGATTACGTCCTTAGCCGACACGGCGTAATGGTTTGCGATGTAGTCGATGCAATATCTAGCCAGCGCAGTACCGCGCCCTGGCGTCGCTACTAACAAAATGTCATGGCGGTTTTCCAGTTTCAACTGCTTAATAGGAGCAGCCTCTTCGGCAAGAATCACTTCCATCACAGGGCGGTGCGGGCGCTCATAAAATTGCTGGCCTGCCCTCCTGGCTCTCACCTCACGAATCCGCTGGCGCACTTCTTCCGCCGTCGTCGGTTCCGTCATCGACATCGCATTAACCCTCCGTACTGACTCACTTGGAACTTGGTGACCGGCGGCGGTAGAGCCCTACGTCACCTGTAGGGCCACTCTCATCACAGCGGATGAGGAGCTGGACATCACCGCCGCCGGAAAACAGACCAGAAGCCGAACGCGCGAGCGTGATAGGAACATTCTTCCGGCGCGCGGCCATGCGTGTTGCCAAAGCAGCACGCTCTCGGACATATGGCTTGCGACCGCAATATGCCTTGACCGACGCTTTTAGCTTTGCCGTTTGACGCATGAAGCGAATCTTATCGCCCCGGAGATTTGGAATTGCGTCTTCAAGATCATCGATCATCGATATTTCCTCGAATTGGTGACCGGGTCTTTCTTGCCCACGCGCACCCGGTCAGGCGTGGCGATTCAGACGGAACTGGCATGGGAGGAACAGCCCGTCCAGCAAGCTCAGATCATCCAAACCCGTTCAACGCCGCCTTAGCCTTCGCCAAGTAGCCTTCAGCCTCGCGCAGCGACTGCGCAGAAGGGCTATCGCCGCATTGCAAAGCAATTTGTACGTCATGTGAGGCCCTTGCCATCTCGGCTTCCAATTCGCGGAGCAAGAGCGTCTTAAGACGTTCTTTCAACCAATCATCAACCCGCTTACGTCGTCCCAGAACTAAGTTTTTCCAGGTCTTTCCTTCGATACCAATCTTGGCACCGAGATGAGCGCGCGTTCGCTCTAACGTACCGAACTGCCACCGCCTTTTGTCCTCAAGCATGCGCGCAATAGAGCGAGCATCCTCCAGGTTAGCCACCGCACTCATTTTACAGATTCCTTTGTGTGAAAATGATGCCGTCTTGTGCATGTTTGTACACTCACTCTCGGGTACGTTTTGCATATGGAGAGAGAGCAAACAGAGCGGGTTCCCTGGCAGGATAGCGCCGCTCTAGACCTTTCAGGTGCGGACGAAGCTATAGCTTGCCGTGAAGTGTCCCCTATGCGGCAGGCGAGGCGCGGGCCGGACTCAATGTGCAGCGTATCGAGGTCCAGCCCGCGCCAGCCCCGCGGCCCCGCGAAAGGAAAAAGCCCGGCCGGCTTCAGCCGGGCAGTAGCCCGCCAACCCAAGGAGGAAATTGGCGGGTGGGAGGAACTGAGATTCAGTTCATCAACCGACATGGAAGAACCGATGGCTACTTTGCGACGCATGCCAGTGATCGACGGACGATGCCCGCTGTGCGGGGAAACCATTTCGAGACCGCGCGGGTGGTTTACGGAGGCGTGGAAGAGACTCCCGTATCCGACGACGGATTCTAAGCCAGTGATTGACGTGTCGGTGGACAAGGGCGGCGAAGAGCCCGGCTGCGCAGACCAGGGCGAAGATGAGTAAGTGCGTCATGACGCGGCCTCAACGCGACGGTCGAGGAACTCGGGAACGTCGGGGGGGCCTGCTTTGTCAGGAGGCGCGTAGGGCGGTACGTCAGGGTAGGGGTCGCCCCCCTCAAGAGCTATCTGGAGACGAGATTTGACTGGCTCTCCGGACGCGCGGTCTCGTGCGTGCACGCGCGTTGCATTTTCCGTGCCAGGTGCCAAAGCGGCCTCATATGTCTCAACCAGTGCATCATGTTCTGATAGTTCGGAATCATCTTTACGGCGTCGCGCGATGACGACCCTAAGCGCCTTCACGTCGAAGCCGCCGTTCTTAGCTTCCTTGTATATGTCGGCCTTGTCCTCATTCAGCCCCTTGATTTCTGTTTCAAGGTTCTCGATCCGCTCGACAAACGAGCGCAGTTCAGACCCTGCCGCGCGAGACTTGTTCGGAATATTCACATCGCCCTCCAGGCATTCCCCGTGTAAGGTTCCATCGTGCATTTTGACGCATGGCTTCGTGGAGTTATTTTACTTACTGGAGATGTACTTTGAGGTCTTGGAAACGAGGAAAACGACGAGGCAAAACAATGCGACGGGTCAACGTCGAGGATATGAGATTCAACGACCGGAAAGAGGCAGCCTATCGGATTCAAATCATCGGAAAGACGTTGTGCCCCAACGAAAAGGTTGCTGCTCAGGTCCGATGCGCGGCGGATGCTCTCGGCTGGGATCACGCTCGCGTGCGCCGGATTTGGTACCGCGAAGCACGCCGCATCGAAGCATGGGAGTTTGGAACTATTCTGCGCTGGCAGCCGCCTTCCAAAATTTAAACGGCGTTTTCCGAGTTCTCGGAAACGATTTAGGTGGAATCCCGCCCAAGTTGCAGCAATATGTGCGCATTCGGACATATTGCAAACGGGAGGATGGGAATGGGTCAGTTGCTGCTGCCAACAGTGGACCCTGCCACGTCTCCTCTGGTGGACAACTTTCAGACCCAGTGCGTACTTGCGGACGGGTGCCAAGCAGAACGTTTTCGAGAACTCATAAGATTGAGCTTTTGGCTTACGCATGGCCCGGATCGGGTTGTCGAGGCGAAGATCGTTATTCCGATAAGCGCCTATATGGACGTACTGGCCGCACTGTTGGCTGTGACGCCTCATTTCATTGGCGGGGGCTGATCGGGTCATCGCATTTTCTCGCATGCAACCTCCTCAACGGGAGGCAGGAATGCTACGACCGGCACTTCTCCTTGCGTCAATCGGCTCATGCGCCCCGCCAAATCAAGGCTTGGCGTTTTCTTATAATTGAGCACGTCAGAGATATGAGCCTCCGAACACCGCAGTTCGCGGGCGAGGTCGGCCTGCGTTACGCCGTTATTCACGATCCACGATTTGAGGGGGTGGTTAGACATGCCCCTTTATTAGCTTGTAGCTAATGCGCTGTCAATAGAAAAAATCAGCTAGTAGCGAATAGACGGATTTGGCCGAAAACGCCGATTATCAGGCCATGGCTAAGACCAGGAAAAAGACCGGCAAACGCGGCAGGAACGTCTACACACCGCTCGTGCAACGGAAGATGTATTTGGGTGAGCACCTAGCCCGGCTGCGTCCCAAGATGACGCAAGCTGACCTAGCGAGAGCCTTGAGTGTCGCCCCCGCTACCATTTCGGAGATCGTCAGCAGCGGCAATCCCCCGTCCACCGCCATGACACTTGATATTTCTTATATTACCGGCATACCCGTCGATGACTTGTTCAAGCAGCCTCCGCCTCAATCGGAGTTTGATCGGATCGACGAGCTTACCCCGGAACAGCGGCTGGCGATTGCCCGGCTATTCGAGGGCCGTAAGAAGTAATTGCCCCTTTTAAAAATAATTCGCTTGTAGCGAACATTTTCTGTTGACGCGGTGTTAGCTTCTAGCTAATATGCGCCCCATCGCCGATCCAACACCCGAATTGGAGACAGGCATGGGACTTCCCCGCGCATACGACCAATGGAAGACGGTAGATCCTGCCGATGCGCAATTCTGCCGGTGCGGCTGTCATGCCAGCGATTGCGTGGAGAACGACGATGGGTCGTGCCCGGAAGGCAGTGACGAGCCCTCCGAGGAGGAACTGGATCGCGAATACGTCGCCTATGCGTCCCGCAAGCTCGGCGAGGACTGCCTGTGAGCGACGATCCAAAGGAAGCCGGTGACTGGGCCGTAGCGGAAGCTATCGAGCATCTCTATCGCCTTGGTCATATCGAACTCGCCGCCGACGCAATCAATTATCTCGCAATGGCACTCAGGATAGCGCACGCGCGCGGCATTTCTATCAGGCTTCAGGCGGCCCTTGGGTTCGAAATGGGTGATCACGACTTGCCGGTCGATCTGAGGTTCATCAAAGGCCCGGAGTCGCTCCAATGATCCTCGACATAATAGGGGCAGCGTTTGAAGCAGCCACGATTGTCGCAGTCGTCGCCGCCATCGCCTTGTTCTGCATCGTCGTGGGGGCGGCGTGATGTCGTTCACCTTCTCCGACATTCGAACGGCATACCAGCATTTGTGGATGACGCGGTCAGAAGCCGTTCAGGCGGTGATCCATCACATCGAGCCTCTCGGCACCCGAGAGGATGCTGAAATAATCGTTGAAGAGTGGTCGCGAGAAAGACGAACGCATAGCGTCGAATTGGAGATGAAGCAATGAGCATGCGCAAATGCTGATGGAAGCCGCACTGGCCCTCACAGTAGCAACGGTAGATGCCAGCCATTATCGGCATGCCACGACGTGCTGCCCGTCGAGGTCAATGCTAATGGCGAAGCGATGCAGTCATCCCGCACGGAGATCACGCAATGAGGACATTGGCGGCATCGCTAGCTTTGGCAGCTTTGGCAGTGGCGCTGCTGGCCACTTTATATCCGGCGGTGGTTCTTATAGCGGTTATGCACCGATTGGACCCGTGGCTGGTGGAAGTGGCGGCGGGGGCAGTCCTACTTTTGACAGTGCTGTCGGCATCAATGGCCCTGATAGTTTCATACCTCCTGGGCCTCCTACTTTCGCCCCAGTCCCTATCGGCAACATAGGAACAGGATGGTCTGGATTTCTAATCATTGCATCGGCCGCGTTTCTTGTACGGAGATTACATGCGCTTAGATCCTAATGCCATTCGCCAGCAAATCGAGAACATGAAACTCCTGTGCCCGGAGGCATGGGAAGACGGGGAAGACCAGCTGTTGCTCGACATGCTGGAAGGCGAGACTGACATGCTTAAGTTCTTGCAGCGCGTTGAAGAACGACGCCAGGAATCAACCCACATGGCCGCCGGGTGTGCTTCGCATATCGCAGAACTGGAATTACGACTGAGCCGTCTGGAAAAGCGCGAGACGGCCATGCGCAAGATTGAGTTTTCGCTTCTCGACGCGGCATGCGTCAAGAAGGTCGAACTGCCGATAGCCACGTTGTCTATACGCAATGGGCATCAGAAGGTCGTCATAACAGACGAAACGATGATCCCCGATCATCTTTGCAAGATAGAACGAACACCAAGGAAGTCAGACATCAAGGAACTTCTAAAATCAGGAGGATCTATCCTGGGGGCAGAACTAAGCAACGCCGAACCTTACTTGGCTGTAGCTGTACGATAACGAACTGTCAAAGGACACGACATGCAACTGCACGACGTATTCCCATCAAATTATCTGAAAGCTCCAGACCTCAGAGGACGTGATGTTACGGTCGCTATCGCCGATGCAAAGATTGAGAAGCTTGGCGACGATCGCAAACTTGTTATTTACTTCCAAGGCAAGGAAAAAGGCCTTGTCACTAATAAAACCAACGCAAGTCGCATCGCGATGCTCTATGGAGACGATACTGACGGCTGGATTGGTAAAGAAATCACTCTATATGCGGATTGGGTAGATTTTCAAGGAAAGACCGTCGAGGCTATCCGCATCAAGCCGCCACCACAACGAGAACCATCACAGCCGCAATACAGCGAACGTAGGTCTAGCGGCGTGACCACCATAACGCGCGAGCGCCCCCAGAATGTCCAGCCGTCAATGGGCAATGCGCCAGGTGCCCCGGCCCATGGGCCAAATGACCTAGACGATCCTATCCCGTTTGCACCGGAATGGCGGTAGGCCAAATGGCAGACAACCCCGCCTCATTCGCTGCGACATATGCAGACTGGAAGCTGATCAAGACGCGCGGGGTCATCCAGATCGTGTTCGAGATCCCTGTCGAAAGTCATGATGAGGCATATCAGGCGCTTGGAGGGATGCCGGTTCATTCGCATGAACGCTGGTTCGCGATCGCAAGGCTCGACCAATCTAGGTTTGAGGAACGAAAGGAGCGCAGGGACGAGGATACACAGCAATGCACAACCGCAACCGCTCCCGAGGCCGCACCTCGGGAGCGGCGTCGGCTACACGAACTTCCCTTATCTCAACGCGCCGGCATGCTCTGCAATGAACCTGCATTTTGGACGTTCCTTAAGGATCGCTATGCCGACGAGTGCCGGTTGCTGAACGAAGGAACGGACAGCGAAAGAGCAGCCCTCATTCTTCGATCGCTCTGCAAAGTTAAATCAAGATCCGAATTGTCCATAGTGGACGGTTCCGGTCAGCGCTTCATCGCCATTGAGTGCGACTACCAATTATGGATGAACTGCCCAGAGCTTATGGCATGAGACAAGTCCCACCATGGGTTGGTAAGACGCCTGACACACCGGTGCCGCCGCGGGTCAAGGCTCGTCTATTCGACGCCTACGACGGTCGATGCCAATGCGGATGTGATCGAAAGATCAGGGCTGGTGAGGCATGGGATCTGGATCATTACGTGGCGCTCATCAACGGCGGAGCTAATTCTGAATTGAACATGCGCCCGATGCTCACCGAGCACCACAAGCATAAGACCGCAGCCGATATGCGACAGAAATCCAAATCGTACCGTATTCGGAGCAAGCACATTGGGATCAAAAAGCCCAGGTCGATCACTCGCTGGAGACGTTTTAATGGCGACCCCGTCTATGCGAACCGAGAACGATGATAAAGGCCGATTAAACGCAGGGATGACACATGGTCGAGCACGAGATATCTCAAGACGAGATGGATGAATATATGAGGGGCATGAGATCGGCGAGGCCGTCTACGCATACAATAGCGCTTAACGAGAGATGAGCAGGAGAAGTTGAAATGTTCTGGCTAGGATTGGCTACTGGGATTGTACTCACAGTCGCCGTTATTGCCATAACGCTGGTAGTGACGTTGATTAGAGTTGAAGGTCGTGGCTTTAACAAGAACTGAAACGCAGGAGTGATAGATGCTTGCTAGGAACCCGGTTTCGCTGAACTCCTTCATCGCGTGGCTGGAGACGAAAGACCCCAATGAGCAATATGATTTTATGGACATGAGTGGGGCGTGCCTCATTGGCCAATATATGGCTGCTAGCGATATTCCGTGGGATTGGAATAGTTCGCCATCGAACTTCAGGAAGACAGCGGTCGCCCTATTCGATGGCAAGCCCCTCGACGTTGTTTCGGATGCCCCGTGGACGGTTGGCGCGGCACTCGAACGCGCCAGGACAGCGCTTAACAAACAGTGAAACGCGGGAAATGACGCAGATCAGCCTTACTGCAGATGACGCCACCCTCGACATGATTGAGGAGCTGAAAGAGGCGTTCGGTCTTGCCTCAAGCGCCGCAGTCCTTCGTAGGGCACTAGCTATTGCCAGGCTGGCTGCGAACAACCGCCGAGACGACAACACGATCTCTATCATCGGCAAAGACGAAGTGCAGCGTGACATCCTACTGAACGCTTAACCATCAATTAGGCCCGAAAGTGAACTTTGATCCCGAAATACTTCCCGGAAATGCCACCCTCTATTGCGGGGATTGTCTCGACGTGCTGCCGACCCTCGCCGAGAACTCGATTGATGCGTGCGTTTGCGATCCGCCATATCACCTTACGTCGATCGTGAAGCGCTTCGGCAAAGCCGACATCGATGGTTCGGGGACGAACGAGGCCCGCGCACGCGCGGGAGCCGACGCGGCGGCCCGCCTGTCTCGCGGCTTCATGGGTAAACAATGGGATGGCGGCGACATTGCCTTCCGCCCAGAGACATGGCGCGAAGTCTATCGCGTCCTGAAGCCGGGCGCACATTTGCTCGCATGCGGCGGGACGCGGACTTATCACAGGATGGCGTGCGCGATTGAGGACGCAGGCTTCGAGGTGCGCGATTGCGTGCAATGGCTGTATGGTTCGGGATTCCCGAAATCGCATGACGTGAGCAAGGGGATTGATCGCGCGGCTGGAATGGAACGGGAAGTTGTCGGGCGATCCGCCCGTCATGTGAGCGGCAAGCCAGAACAGCGCACCGAAGGGCTTTGTGGGTCTTCTACTTTTGCAGAAAAGATTGGAATGGGCGCCCTTATAACTGCACCCGCCACCGACGCCGCGCGGCAATGGGATGGCTGGGGCACTGCGCTAAAGCCGAGCCATGAGGACGTTGTGCTTGCTCAAAAGCCTCACGACTTGCGTTCAATCTGTGAAGTAATAGTTGGTAAACTGGGAGCAGCTTTATGCGAATTGCCGTTGTGTGCGAGGGATGTGGGAAACAATTCAGCGTTACGCCAAAGCGTTTTCGGAACGGCCGACAGGTTCGGTTCTGTTCAATGGAATGCCGTGCTCGCGTGCAGTACACCGGACGATTTGTTCGCTCTGATGGGTACGTTGCAGTCAGAGTCGGAGATTCCTTCGAGCTTGAACATCGCCTTGTCATGGCTAAACACCTTGGTCGATCTCTGGAGACACGAGAGCACGTTCATCACCGAAACGAAGACAAGTCTGATAACAGACTTGAAAATCTTGAACTGCTTACTGTCGAAGAACACAGCAGGTTACATCATCCAGGCCGCGACCCAGAAACCTGGCATGAAGCAAAGTGTCTCGCTTGTGGAGCAACTTTTAAGCGCCGTAGAAATCAGACTAAAGATCACAGATACACTTTCTGCTCACGCGAATGCTTCCGGCTTGGATGTCACAAATTGCCAGCAAGAGGGCGTGAGTTTAACGCCCAACGTTGAAATGATAGTCCTCGCGCGCAAGCCGCTGAGTGAGAAAACAGTTGCGGCAAATGTCCTGCGCTGGGGGTGTGGCGCTCTGAACATCGATGGGTGCCGGATTGGTGTTGACACAATTAAGGTCAATGGTTGGAAGTGTGGTGGTGAGCAGATTTACAACGGCCTACAATCGGAGGGATTTGACGGGGGCTCTCACCAGGGCAGATGGCCCGCAAATGTAATCCACGACGGCAGCGATGAAGTCGTGGGGATGTTTCCTGACGCGCGGAGTAGCGGAAACTATAACGCCAAGGACAGCGGAAACATCGGCGATCATGTTACAAATTTTGGCATCGGCAATGGCACGCCTGCCACGATGTTTACTGACTCGGGCTCAGCCGCGCGCTTTTTCTATACGGCTAAGGCCGACACATTCGACAGGATTGGTTCACTTCATCCAACGGTCAAACCGCTCGATCTCATGCAATACCTCGTGCGGTTGATCTGTCCGCCCGGTGGCACAGTGCTCGATCCGTTCGGCGGCACCGGCACCACCGGCGAGGCCGCTTGGCGCGAGGGCATGCGCGCGGTGCTTATCGAGCGCGAGGCGGAATACCAAGCCGACATCAGGAGACGAATGAAGCTTGCGCTCGCTGGACCAGATGAGCGGTCGCGCGAAACCCTGAAGGCTTCCGGTAAAGCCAATGACGATCCCGGCCCCTTGTTCGCTGGAATGCAAAACGGCGTTTAACCACTAATGAAGGCGGAAGTGAGTCAGTGATTGGAGCCACCATGTTCTCAGGAATCGGAGCACCGGAGATGGCAATGCCTCATTGGAATTGGGCGTGGTGCGCTGAGATAGAGAAGTTCCCGTCTGCCGTATTGGCGGCAAGACATTCCCATTCCATCAATCTTGGAGACGTGACGGCTGATGACTTCTGTGAGCGCGCGGCGGCAATCGCAAGGCCAGATGTCGTTGTTTTCGGATCGCCCTGCCAGTCATTCAGCGTCGCCGGACGCCGTCTCGGCCTGGATGACCCGCGTGGCAACTTGGCCCTCGTCGCCTTGGGAATTGTTGCGCGACTTGCACCCACTTGGTTCGTGTTTGAGAACGTTCCCGGTCTGCTGTCTTCCGCCGATGGATCGGACTTCGGGCTTTTCCTGCGAGCGGTGGATGACATCGGGTATTCTGGCGCGTGGGCGAGTTTGGACGCACAATACTTCAACGTGGCGCAGCGGCGCAAGCGCCTGTTCTTTGTCGGACATTCTGGAGACTGGCGCTATCCCGCCGCGGTTTTACTTGAGCCCGAAAGCTTGTGCGGGGATCGTCCGCCGCGCCGCCAAGCGGGGCAAAGACCTGCCGGATGCCTTGAGGCATGCGCTAAGGGCACATTCGGCACCGACTTCATGTGCGACGGCGGATTAGTCGCCGCTGATCTGCGCAACGGCACGCTCGATGATGTCGGACATAACGTCGGCGAAGACGGCACGGGGCGGGACGCGCCTCTGGTGCCCATGGCCTTCAGCAGCAAAGACCACGGCGCCGACGCCATATCGGACCTCGCCCCGACATTGCGGGCGGGGGCGCACGACCGCTCGCGTGCCAACGGCGGGGTTCCGCCTGCGATTGCCTTTGACACCACGCAGATCACCTCGAAACTCAACCGCAGCCAACCGCGCGAAGGCGATCCGTGCCACCCGCTTGCTGCTGGGGCGCATCCGCCTGCGATTGCCGTCGCCCTGCGCGGCCGCGCTGCCGAGCTGTCGGAAGTGCCAAGCGCGCTGCTGGCGAGCCAGGGCGGCGGCGACAAGGCGCATGTGCTGACCGGCTTCCAGACGCGCGGCTCTAACATCGACATCGGCGACATTGCCGGGACGTTCGGCTCGAACGCCGATCGTGCGAGCGGCAGCGCGCCGATGCTGCAAGTCTCGTCGGCCGTGCGCCGGCTTACGCCGCGGGAATGCGAGCGCCTTCAGGGATTTTATGACGACTACACGCTGATTGAGTATCGCGGCAAACAGGCCGCTGATGGCCCGCGCTACAAGGCGCTGGGTAACAGCATGGCTGTACCTGTTATGCGCTGGATTCTCAGTCGTATCGAACGTGTGAACAAATTGGTGCTTAACTCATAAATAGGTGCAAGAATGAAAACGCTAATGGAAATCGAAACATGACATCGAATCTGAGCGCCCGCCACTGCGTCCGACACTGTGCCCTCTCCAAGCTCGGACAATACGATCCGGTGCAGGATTTGCTTCTCATCGTCAAAGCCATTATCGCCGCCGGTAGCGACATGGCATTCATTGACTTCGTGCCCGATGGACCATCGGCGATGGCACTGCGAGCCGATGCTATCGCGGCGGTCGAGCGGGCCGAAGGCCGAACGACAGCAGAATGATTAGCATGGACAAGAACCTATCTGAGGCGCGCAAAGCAATCAGGACTCTGCAAAAAGAGGTCGAGTACCTGCGCACAGCACTCGCGCCATTTGCCTGTCTCAGCCGTTCCGAACTGAGCGCAGGAGACGTTAATCGCGCACGTCGGACCATGCGGCGCAAGGCGAGAAGCGAAATTATGTCTAAGGGACAACCCAACATGCGCGATCTGATAGCAGACCCGAAGTTCAACGCTGCCAACGCAATCCCGTTCGCCTTCCAGGAAGGTAATGTCGTGAAGCGCAGATGCGATTATGTGTTCGCAGGCGTCGTGCTGGCTGTATTCCGCGATCGCAGCGGATCGCCACGCTATGCAGTCGAGAACGAAGACGGGATCATCCACATCTTTGACGGGCATCAACTTGAGTTGGCCTGATGTTGAGAACCGAAAATGAGGCTTAACTCGCGATGAGATGCAAAAATGAACCCAGAAGAGGCCCCGTTCCAACCCGGCGACAAGGTAATCGTTCTTCCTACGGGAAAGATAGCGGAGGTGGTGCAGCAATATGGAATATATGAGGGCCATGGGTTCGATGGTTGGGGTGATGTCCAATTGAAGTACCCTGACGGGCGTCTCGTTGTTCTGCACCAATGCGCAATAACAGCGTTAGATGTTAACTCACATGAGATGCTGAAATGAACGACCGAGATACATCCCCTATCGTCCTAGTTCCGGCACTGAAGGCGTTGGGTTCTTTGTGAAATGGTGCGATCACTGCGCCAGAGATGCAGCATTCCGAGATGGCGGACCTGATGCAGACCCAGCAACCGGATGCCAAATCCTTGCCGCTACGTTTCGCTATAAGGTAGACGACCCGCGCTATCCGAAAGAATGGATTTACGACAACGACGGAAGCCCATGCTGCACTGCGTTCACCACTGGTCGTATCCCAGCCGAACGTTGCGACAAGACAATAGACATGTTTGGCGCTTAACCTGATGTGAAAACCAGAAATGACTGACGCAGAAGAAAAGGCCGTAGATGCGCTACTTGAAGCGGTGTGGTCCCTCGTTTCTGCTGCCAAAGACCGCGCGAGGGGCTGGCGTATCGAAGCGCGTGAGGAGGTGGTGTCCGCCGACTCCCCGCTTATCGCAGCAGCCGAGCGATGGGAAGGACTTGCGCAAGCTGTCGATTCCGCCTCTTGGGCGTTAAGACAATTGAGGCGGGATTCTAGCTTAATTTGAAGTGAGACACGGTAATGGACCACAGCACAGCCAAGCAAGCCACCGATCTATACGCCAAGCTAAGGTCCATTGATGGGCTTCTTGAACATTGTTACCACAGACACAGGCAAATAATTAAGGTTGGTGTTTGGGCGTCAGTGGCATCGGGTAACTATGACGTTGAAGTAGAAATACCTGCCAAGTCGCCATTTGCGCCGATTGTACAGGCGGCAGTAGAGGGGCAACTTCTCAGAGACAGAGAGAGGGCTGCGGAAGAACTCGAACGATTAGGGTTCGAAGCCCCGGAAATACCAGACTTTGGACCTTAACTTGAAGTGAGAACAAATTATGCGACGAGTAATGCTAGATATAACGCATGCAGCCACTAGCAACCCTCTGTGGAATACACTTTGGAAACACCGTAAACGCGGCGGTTTTTATCGGATCATCACAACTACGGCATCGCTCCAATTCTCCAAGGCGGCCGAGTTCGGAGTGTTCGGAGATGAAGATTGGACCGTTTACCAGAACACCGAAAGCGGATCAATCTGGGTTCGCCCAACTGAGGAGTTCATGGATGGCCGGTTTGAGCAGATAACCGCTTAACTTGTTGTGAGACACAGAAATGACGGATCATACGCCGGGGCCATGGACAGCGGAGGAGGGGTTTGTTTACGCGGGCGAGCGATGGGTTGCCGATTGTCTAATGGGTTATGGCATCCACGATATTGCCAATGCTCAACTAATTGCCGCAGCGCCGGATCTGCTGGGGGCGCTGAAGGAATCCGTCAGCCTTCTGCGGTCTGCACGCCTAAATTTAACCAATACGCAATTCGAGGCCGATCCAGGGGTTAAACGTATTCGCAAAGCTATCCGCAAAGCTGGTCAAAACTGAGATTTAACTTGCCATGAAGACTAAAGACGAAATCGTAGGACAGTTGATGGCTTTGGCCGCTAGGCGCGCAATGGAATCCCGTTACGGGTGGTGGTGTCGAGACTGCACGATTCTTCAAGAGGCAGTGGCATGGATCGATGAGAAACGTGCCGGATGGATAGATGAGGAACGAGCCAAGCAGCACCAGATCATAGACTAAGGAGCATGAAGAATATGGCCGTGAATATGGAACACCTACGACACGCGAGAGACGTGTTTCAGCGAGACCTAATCATCATTTTAGTAGAGGATGGGCCAGCGCAGATGACGGTGTCCGACATCAGGAAGATCACAGCTAGTGCCGGGGCCTTTGCGCTATCGATATTCGCCAACGCGAACGCAGATGTTAAAGAGCTATGAGCAATAAGATCGCCGTTGAGATTCGCCCGGATGATAGCGGGGCCATCGATGAGATTGTGGCACACAACTGCACTGTTCACATTGAACGGATGACCGGCGATGGCTGGTTCATGGGGATTGATGCGGCAGACGGGAGCTACTGGCAATTCTGGTTCGGCTCCAAGAACCGACGCTCTCATGTCGAATTCCGTTGTACCGAAATGATCACCGCAGAAGAAGAGGCCGAACGTCGTCGGGCCATGCGGTTCGGAGCCTAAAGAAGCCATGAGAATGACAATGCAGAGATGGGGATTTTTCAGATCGGAACTAGGTGGAATCATTCTTCGATGTCCCCTTGGGCAATTGACTATCAGGCCTCCGCGAGCCGCAGGACTTGCTTCTGAGCGGCTAGGTCTAGTCAAAAAGCAAACTAAAATTCTGGGATGGCGTTTTGTCTGGCGTCAACCTGGAGTTAAAGAGCCATAAGAGTAGTCTTAGAAAGAAGCAGGAATGACATCCGAAAAAACCGAGCCTGACAGGATGGTCGAGGAGATGCAACTCATCCGCAATGACAGGGATAAAATAAAGCGACAACTCACGATTACGGCATGTGAACGGAACACACTGCGTGATGCACTCATGCGAGTTTTGCAATGGCATGAGGTGTGTGAGACCATGCCTCCGAAACTAGAAGCCATAGTTAATAAGGCACTTAGCGGTTTAGTGGTTTAAAGACCCATGACAAACAAAATCGACTACACCATCATCGCCGAGTCAAACGGACATCACTGGATGAGGAATTTCGGGGTGGTGTATTGTCGCGATTGCAGCCTCATTCGGATGAATGGCCGCAAGCAAGGGGCGTGTCGCGGCGTTTGGTTTGCAACTTCATTCGAAGATCCCATGCCAAAAAAGAGCGATTAACTTTCCATGATGACCGAAATTGCCTTCAGCCATACGGACTACCGGCGCGTCGTAGACGATCTGGATGCCATTCTCGATTTCGTTCGCAAGAACTTCGGGAAGACAGAACACGAGTCGCGAGAGTGGCTAAAAAACTTCATAACTATACACTATCTGCCTGTTTGGCGCGAGATGAACTATGACCATTAGGGGTGATAAATGGCTCTGTCCGTGGTGCTTACCGGCCGGGAACGAGAGGAAGTGGAACGAATTGCTCAACAACTGTTCCACGCTGACATGAATCACATGTGGCGCCTCTTAGATCAGACGGCGCAGAACCGCTATCGATCAATGGCCGAAGCTATCGTTCGCGATCGCGATAGGAACGAGAAGCAAGCTTAACCCTCCACGAGAGACGGAAATGAATTGGGGAACGCTAACTGGCCGCGTCCGGTTTCGTCCAGCCCTTTGGGGGCGAGTTATCCTCCAGGTGCAATATGTCTGGCACGGCATCGGCCCCGGCGAGCGGCCCTCTCCAGAACGGATCAGAAAGGATCGGTTTGATTGGAGGGATGCTGATCCGATGGACCTGTCACATCCGACATTGAGGTGGATGATTGACAGCGAGCCCCACCACCAACCGCCAAGGCCACCAAGCTTACTTTCAACCTTCCATAATGCCGTAAAGTGAGCGATGACTAAGCCCTGTCCAGAAACATTGGAGTCCGAGCGCGATAAGCTCTGGGTCACGGATGCCGAGTTAATCCGCCGACTTGGTGTGCCAGAGGACAAGGCGCGGGATGCCATTAACTCACTAGACAGAAACCGCGCTAGCGGGTTCCCGCCAAAGCAACAACTCTGGGGAGACAGACGCTACTTTCCGGCAGTCTTAGACTATTTCGACCGCCTCTACAGGACTAGAATATCGAACGACGCGGCTAGGTTTAGCGGCCGAGCGCCGGGATCGTTGCACTCGGCTGCCGCGTCCTCACCCTTGCAACGCATCGCTCGCAACGGAGCGCAGAATAATGGAACGACCTAAGATCGAAAACGCGCCAGGGCTGATCTGGCGCAAATTGACGACCGGCTGGCAGGCCAGATGGCAGGCTCGCCACGACCTCGTGAAGCGTGGCTTCGTCCCCGCAAGTATCCATCTCTGGAGCGGCACTGAACTGACCGATGCTGACAGGCTGGCAATCTCAGATCGCTGCCAAGGCTTGCAAAGCGAGATGCTGGTCTGGGGCCGAGGTGGATTGCCGCTCAGTGCCACCTATGATGGCAGTTTGAAGAGCCTCGCCCATTGCTACCTGACCGATCCGGATTCGTCCTACCGCAAAACCCGTTACCGCACCAAGGGCTTCTATAGCTATTTGTGCGGCCGGATTACTGACCAGCATGGCGATGTTCTGGTTGCCGAAATCAATATGCGCCAAGTCCTGCGCTGGCACGGAGAATGGGGTGCTGACGGTAAGGTAGCCATGGGCCACGGCATGGTGGGAATGCTGCGTGGCATTCTGACCTATGGCTCAACGATCCTAGACTGCGAAGAGTGCCGGAAGGTACGCGCTCTCCTCCACGATATGCGATTTGCCATGCCGAAACCGCGTACTGAGCGACTGACGGCCGAGCAGGCGGTCGCCATACGGGCTAAGGCACGCGAGATGGGCTACTACTCGATAGCCCTCGCCCAGGCACTTCAGTTTGAATTGATGCTGAGGCAGAAAGACGTAATCGGCGAATGGGTACCACAGAGCGAACCCGGTCACTCGGAGACTACCTATCGCCATTTGAAATGGCTGCGAGGCGTTCGCTGGTCTGAGATCGACGCAGACCTTGTTCTGCGGCACACGACCAGCAAGCGGGGGAAGGATATCGAGGTCGATC
>Ga0247684_1000070_pt1 | contig 24953 bp, 36 predicted proteins | sample CNK25_metaG_FD_190129 | JGI IMG/M metagenome (GOLD analysis project Ga0247684, IMG submission 190129) | Soil microbial communities from Purdue University Martell Research Forest, Indiana, United States - CNK25 | ecosystem: Environmental > Terrestrial > Soil > Temperate forest > Bulk soil... | reverse complement strand
TCATCGGATCGATGTAGATGCCATTGAGCGAAGCCTTCGCCACTTTCGGGTAGACCGTAATCAATCCCGCCATGCCGATCGAGCCCGTAGTGATCGTCTGCTTGAAGCGCCACATTGCCTTGAACGTCGCGCCGCCATCCGTAATCGTGCCACCATCGATAGCTGTCGCATAACCGCCCGGTTCACTACTCGCGCTGGTGCCAGCAATCGTACAAACAAACAAACGCCCGGCATTAGAAGCAACCTTCCTTATATCGCCTACACTGTATGCAGTACTGTTTGCACGTAACGTTGTGCAATCCCACGCTACCGTCGATGCCGTCAGTGCTGTAGCGCCACCTAATGGCGATGGTTTTGTATTGCGGTGATAAGTGCCGGTTGGATATGAAGTATTCTCCAGCGCCTCAACATCGAACCAGACATCGTCATTATTCGGCAGCGCAGAAAAGTCGCGCGGATCAGCAATGCCTTCGACAGCGACGTTGACGGCAGCGCCGGTTGTTATATTCCAGATTGACAACGGCAGCAGTTTGAACTGGAAGTGCCACAGATTGTTGGCGTTGGTGGTCACCAGCCACGAATACGGAGTGCCCTGCGATGCGCCACTGGTTCTAAACACAGATGCTACGGTATGTAGCTCGCCACAATAATCGTACAGATCATTCTTGTAGTTAGTCGCACCGCTGTCACAGTTGATAACATAGATTGAATTTTGCTGCGGACGCAGCGCAGCGGCCACTGTGAACAGACCTGTAATCGCCGGAAGTTTGCAATCTTTAAAAATGAACAGCATGTTGCCGTTGCTGTTACTTGATGCGAGCGTCGTGCCGGAAAATGCACTGAAATCACATCCTTCAAATATCAAATTGGAGTTGGTCAAACTTGGCAGAAATAATTGAGAAGGTGATCCGCCGGCAAACAAAAAAGTGCAATTTATAAGTTTTTTCCACCCGCTAACGATAGGCGACTGCGCTGCGTTTTCGCACGAAAACACACAATTTTTAAACTCTTGATAGGCTGAACCGGCTGCCTGAAAAATCCTTTGTAACGCATTTGTCCCCCGGTTCACGAACGAGCAGTTTTCAAACAAGAAAGTATTGGCACTCTGCGTCAGGATGGCACCGGTTGTTGTGCTGTTGCCGATAGCGCAAATGACGTATAGCCCGTAAATATGTCCGTTACCGTTAAAAATAACATTCGCATCCCCCGACACCATTCCGCCGGTCGCCGTTCCGGTTTTTAGATCGGCAGAAGTCGGAGACGCCTTGGTATGGTCAACAACCCACAGATGGTTTGGCGTGGACGTAGTGCTGAAACCGGGGAAGTTAAAATTTAAATTGGTGGTAGAAGTAAATTCCGTATGATCGTCGCCAACAAATACGTTGTCAGTACCGGCCACAATTGGCCGCGCCAGACACGCGGCCAGCGTCAGGTAGGCATTGGCCCACGATGAGCCGTTGCCTGCCCCGCCTACTCCGCTGGCGCTGCTGACAAAATAATTCGCCATCGATGACCTACTGCAGCGTCAGCACACCGTTGGTGCCGTCGAAGTCGACGGTGAAGGTTTCGGTGTCGTTAAGCGTGATGCTCGAGCCGTAATCGTACGAGCCGACCACCTTGTTCGATGCGCTGCTGTTGTAGAGGACAACGTAGCGGAACGGCCCGATCGTGCCGCCCGCCGCAGTGAACACGCTGTCGGCCAGCACCAGCTTGAAAACACCGCTCGATGTCGCCGCGCTCGAGGTGGTGAGCGTGTTGCCGCCGGCGGTGTAACCGGATCCTGCTGCCGGCGGCGGGTAAACGCCGGCGCTCCAGATCGTGTCACTCGCCGGCGTCGGCGGCGTGTTGGTCAACGCGGCCTTGAACACGGCCGTCTGCAGGTTGTGTCCCCCTTTCGACACTTCATCGATGAACGTGTTATACTTGACGAAGGTCGCCATGATCTCTTTCCCCTATTTGCGCGGCCGCGGCTTGTTGCTGGTTCTGCGCTTGCTCGTCTCTGTGTCGGCCGCCGGCTCTGCATCAAACGTGAAGTCCATTGTGTTGGACAGCATCGCGCCGTTGCGCACCTGCACCGGCACGACATCAGCGCCTTTCCAGACCTCCATGTCGACACCGGTCGACAACGTGCCGTCCTCTTCGTTGAAGGTTGTCGGCTCGTCATGACCAGCAAACACGATCACGCTGGCAGCACTAAAGCCCTCGCCCTCAACATCGAGCGTGAAACTGTCGTCGCCGATCGTGGCAACGTCTGGCACTAGCCCCGTGACATTCGGCATCACATCCGGTTCAGGTTGGTCCGGTATGTTGCTGCCAATCGTCGAGCCTTCCGGCTCATTGATGCTGGCCATGCTGCCCTGGCCAGCGAGAGGTGTATCGCCTTTCGGCTTGGGATCCTCGGTCATGTGAATGTCCAGTTCTGTGGGGCTGTAGTGACGCCGTTGGAGGTGACGGTCACCGGCACAGTGCCGGCCGTCGCCTTCTTCGGCGCGTTGGTGACAGTCAGCGATGTCGCGCTGACGTAGTTGGTCTGATACGGAACGCCGTTGATATTAACGACACTGGCGCGATTGAAGTTGGTACCGGTTGCCGTGAGCAACGTATAACCTGCACCAGAGACATTGCTGGCGCCAGATGCGCCGGTCAGCGTGGGCACAGCCGTCCCCGACAGCGTCGAAGCATGCGAGGCATTCGGTCCCGCCGCGAGCGTTGCCGCGGTTTGTACCGGGCCACTACTGACCGACGCTGTCGGACATTCGGCGCGACTGCCTGGCGCCGATACCAGCGTCTCGGTGCCAGCGCCTTCATGCGCCACACTCGAGCTGGCCGGTACGGCGCCGACGTTGTTGACCGTCGTCCCGGTACCGGTGCCAGGGTAAGTGCCCTCGGTGCCGCCGGCCGTGGCGCCAGATCCAGACGCCAATGCCGTAGTGTTTGCAGCAAACGTCGTCAGCGGACCCGCGGCACCGTCATCGAAATAGGGCGGCGGAAAATCTTTCGGATTGACGCTGCTCCAGTTCTTTGGGTCGTTCATCGTGTTCTTGGTGAAGTTTGGCACGTTGGTTGGTGGCGTCCCGCCGGTGCAGGGAAAATTGGTTGGCGGTGTCGGATTAGGCGGTGTCACGGTCAGTGCGCTTTGAGCCATGCGGCCCTCCTGTGGTTAGTCGTATTGATCTTGCCGCGCCAGGTCACCCATGGCGCCATTCCCCTGACTGTTCTGCCACTTTCGATATGCACCCCAAATCACAGGCGAGGCTACCAGCATTTGCGACAACAGGTTGGCGTTTCCACTGCGCAACATTTTATCCAGTGCGTCAGTGCTGATGCCCATGTGATCAGCCTTCTTCTGCACTAGCTCGTGGAAGATATCAGCATAAGACTTACTCTCGCCGGTGATCGCGCTGCCTCTAAACTTGGTGCCGAATAGCTGGCTGGTGTTCTTGATCGTCTCGCGAATACCGGTCCACACATCAGCGCTATAGTCGCGCGGATCGCGGCCGACAGCTCGAGCTGCGTCGCTGACGTGGCCTTTGACGTAATCATAATCGCCAACACCTCTTTTCGGCGTTTCAGTGTTGATGACGCCTTCCTGGGCGTTGGCAAATATCCCGCGCGCAGGATCCTCGGTAAGACGCGCCCAATGGCGATCGAGCACAACGGCGTTAGGATCCCCCGACATCGCCATCGCTTCTTCGCGCACCTTGGCGCGCTGCAGCTGATCGAGGTTGCCGGCCGCGGCCTTGTTCAAGTTAGCAATGCGACTTTGCTCCAGCGGAATTTGCTTGCCTGCGCTCCACGGCCCCATGCCGCCTTCTGGGATGCGGTAATCAGGTTGAATGATCGGCTCGCCACTGATGTGACGCCGCATGTATTCCGACATCGCCCGCATGTTGTCGTACGGGTTCGACACCGGCGCCGTTGCGGCTGAGAAGCCTGCGACTTGCGGCAGGTTCTCGGTGCCATACGCGCGCTCGAATGCAGAGCCGTGCATGTCCCACCACTCTTTGCTGGGAAATTTGCTGAGATAGTCGCGTCCAGTGCCAGCCATCTCATCCATGCGCGCCTTGAACTCGGGCGAGGCAACGAAGTCACGCCAATTGCCGATCGGAAAGCTTTCGCCGGCGCCGACGTTGTAGCCGGCAAGCTGTCCTGTGCGCTCGCCTGTTTTGGTCGCCAAGCGGATTTTATCAACCGGATACTGTTGCGCGACATCGAGGTAGATCTTGCCGTCAGGTCCAACCCAAGTACCCAGGTGAGCACCTTCTTTGGCAAGGGCCGCGGCGTTGGTTGCGGCATGTTGCTCGATCGCAGCTGGGTTAAAACCCTCTTGCGGCACCACCAGGTTGCGTGGATCGGTGTTTTTGTATTTACCGACCATCAACCCCTCTGACGGGATCTGACCGCTCGGCAGGTTTACGGAGTAGCCGCCTTTCTCCATGGTGCCGCCATAGATCGCTTCCGGCGTTGTTGTTGGGTGGGCACCCAGTTCGGCAATAGATCCTGGCGCGAACCCCTTGGCTGGCCCCTTCACACCTTTGGTGACGCCGCCAAAACCGCCAAACAGATCCTGCTCTGGCGAGCTGTCAGCAGCCAATGAAGAAACGACTGCCGGTACGCCACCTCGCTGATAATCAGCAACCCTCTTTGCCTCTGCCTCCTGCATCTTCTCCATCCAGCTTTGCGGCCGGACGTAGTCATACGTTGCCTCTGGCGGTTGCTGCCCCGACAACATCCAATCTTCTGGCGTCAGTCCGCCGACGGCATTCCGCGGCGGCTGCATCTGCGTCTCGTCGGGATAGAGATCCGACCGCGCCAGCTCGCCCATGACATAGTCGTCATCAGCCATTCGGCATCACCGGTCGTTGCGGTTGCTGCATCTTAAACTGCGCCTGCGCGCGCTGCTGCTGCATCTTGTCCGCCATCTGCGCGCGCGCGGCGATGCTCTTCTCGATGTCGGCCTGACCCTTGACCCGCTCGATCTCCATCTCCTGATAGCCCTGCGCCATCTCCATCTGATGTGCCTCACGGCTCTCCATCGCCTTCTGGTTCTGTACCTGCACCTTGGCTTGCTGGTCGCCTTGCTTGCTCGACTGCCGGATCTGCTCGAGCCGCTGTTGGTTAAACAGCTCCATCTTCTTGTGATCGTCTTTCTGCTTCAATTCGGCCGCCTGCATCGCTTGATCCATCTGGTCCTTGTCGCGCTGACGCTTGTCCTTCATTTGCTCAATCTGCAGCGCAGTCTTGGCGTTGATTTGTGCCGGATTGTTATCGGTTTGGTTCTGGCTGCCTTGCTGCTCCATCTGCGCCACCAGGTCATCGATCGCGCCGTCAAGCGATCGACCAGCGCGGAACGGCGCAGTGGCGAATTTGAGCAACTCGCCACAAAACGTCGCGCACTGCGGCTGCGCTGCAATCATTTGCGCAAGCTGTGGCAACAGCCCGCCCAGGACGCCAACGAATTCGGAGCGCCGCTGCTTCTCTGCATTCTCGTCAGCCTGGATGGTGCTGTCGGTTTCAATGTCGAGCACGAATGATTTGGTGCGGTTGTCCTTGAGGAATGCCAGCACCTGTTCGATCGTTGGCTTCTCCTTCAACTTGATGATGGTGCCGCTCGCCGCCTGCTGCATCTGTTGAAATTGCTGGTGCAGCTGCTGTGCTTGTTCAGGATTTTGCTGCGCCATCTGCTGGATCTGTGGCTGCTGGATCATCATCAGCGCTTGCTGATGATGTTGCTGCATCTGCTCGACCACCTGCTGGATCTGCCGCTGCACCATCTGTAGCGTCGGCAACTGCGTCTGCGACATTTCAATCATTGTCACCGGTGAAAACTTTTCGGTGATGATTTCAGCGACAATCTCCGCAAGATCGCGAGCCACGCGCACCAGCTCCGACTGCTTGTCACGCACCCGCGTGGATCCGTAATCGGTTTTGAGTTCTTGCGCGCCCAGCGTCTCTTGCGGATCCGTTTGCCCGCGCATGATGTCGGAGAGGCCAATGATTTGATAAACGTCATCGATCACCTGCTTGCGCAGCGCGACCAGCGCGGTGATGGTTTGCGCAATCATGTCGATGGGCAGCCAGATGATCACCTCTTTGCTGCCGCCAAATGCCGCCCAGTTGGAGATCGGCACGAGCAGCCGGCCGGGCGTCTTCATCTTGATCGCAGCCTGCACTGCATCCGAGATCTCGGCGCCGCCGGCCGGATAAAACCCCTTCGCCTCGAGCGCATCAGAAAGCGCGTGAATTCGCCCCGTGAGCAGGTTCACTTCCTCGAGCTGATCTTTGTATTGCAGCACGTCGGGCACAGGGACGAGCGAGTTGCGCTGGCATGTGCCGTATGCCGGCTTGGGGCACGGGAAGAAATTCTGCAACTCGAGGTGCGGATCGTCCTCGTCCAGGATGTCTTCGCAACCTTCAGCAACCCAGACAACACGCCGCTCGGTCTTGTGCCAGATCTCCCAGAACTTGGCGCGCTCGCGTCGATCGGCGCCGCCCACCTCCTTGGTATCACGATCAACCTTGTAATCAGCCTCCTGGTAGGCGTCGCCGCTGCTCTCGTGGAAGCGTTTGCGCGCCTCGCCCCTGGTCAGATAACTCGCGGCCGCAACCCAGGTCACCTCGTACCAGCATCTCGAGATGCTGTGCAGAAAGTCGCGGCGGTGCTTGAAGTCGATACAGACACGCTCGGTCGAGTAGTAGCCGGCTTGGTCCTGCTTACCTTCATAACGGCACCACGGTACACCGCGGCCGACCAGGGCCACATCGTCACGCAACTGCATCATCACGTCATTGATGCGGGTCAGGTCGAAGGCAACGACCGTGCACCGCTCGAGCAGCTCGCTGGCAGCTTGGGGGACAGCTCGCCTGTCCTTGAACTTGGGCACCACAACGGGGACAGGCGGCTTGGCGTAAATCGACGGTTTGAGCACCTCGCAGTTCGCCCAGAATATCTGGTACTCCTTGTCGCGCGCCATGTTCGACAGCCGCTCGAGGCTCGCATACTGCTTGTCGATCTTGTCGCAATGGTCGTTCCACTTCTCGAAGACCTTCTCGCTCTCGAGCAGCAGGTTGAGCCAGGCCTTCGCCTTCTTGGGCTCGACCGCCGGATTATATTCCAGATCGTCGGCCTTGATGTCGGGGTTGGCCGCAGCGTTTGGTTTCTTAACTGCCATAGCGTGTCCACCCCAGGTAAATGCCGGCCGCAACGACCAGCATCAACAACGCAATCAGCGACCAATCCATAACCAGAAGTCCCGGTTACTTCGCTCTGGCACCATCACGAACCAGCGCCGCAGCTCGTGCTCAATCATCGCGAAAGCCGGTATGGCGCGCCCGAGGCGGATACGCGCCTTCCACCGGCGCTTGCTCGTTCGCTTTTTCATTAACCATCTCCACATCGAAATGGATCGGCAGCAACTGCAACTCGATATCTTCCGGTGTCTCAACAACCCAGCCCACACCAATCGCAGTCCGCACCTGGGTGGTGCCAAACGGCGTCCGGTCCAACGCCACGATGAACGCCGGATTAACCCACACCGGATGCAAGGCACTCTTGTCCTGCTCGAGGCACTGCGTCAGCTTGACCAGCTTCATCAGAACGTCGCCGCCTTCACCGCCCACATCGCAGCGTCCTCATAGTGCGTCTGCGCCAAGCTCCAGAGGCGTTGATGCTCGCCATCAGTCGAGCCCTTGATGCGCAGTTCATCGCACAGATTGATCAACTCGGCCGATCGCCGCTTGATCTCGGCGACAACGCCGCTTTCGCTCGGATTAAACTTCGTTCGTACTCTTGCTTCACCCAATGTCGTCATCTCACACGCTCCCTGGTTGATGCTCATGGGGTGCGTTGACGCTGTGCTCTGCCGTATCGGCGTATGTCCTGCACAGCCACCCCATGAGTATCAGCCGTTCATAGCCTAATCCCCTTACGCTCATCGGCCGGCATCGGAATGTGCCAGCCTGGTTCTGGCTCTTCAACTACCTGGCGCCGCTCGGCCTGACGCCATGCGAGCGATAGGTAACGAAACGCCGCGGCCGGATGCGCTGTCCAATCGTGCACGTCGGATTGTCGGAAGGCTTTCTTCTCATCATCCCACTCGCGACGGTATTGTTCGAGCGCGCTGATGCCGGTTTCTTCCGTCCTCGGATGAAACACGCACAACGGCAACGTACGGCGGGCTGCGTTGATGCCGTCCTGAAACGTCGCGAACGGAACGAGTTGGGGTTTGAGCCCCAACGCCGACATGGTTTCGACGCGCGTCTTGCCAGTGCCCCACTCTTTTATTTTCGCATCATGAGGAACATAGTCCGTGCCATGCATCCACCCGTATTTGCGCTCGCGTTCCTCAATGACCGTTGCGTAATGCTCAACGCCGACGCCACTAGCCGCGTAGTGGTCAAGGATGAAGAGTTGCGCGCCGACGATCTGAAACCACCAAATGCTCGTATCGTCTTTCACTCCCAAGTCCCACGCGCGATGTACGAACTGGCCTGGAATGGCCTCAACCTCAACAATTCGCCCTTCATTGCGGACATCGGCCATTTCGAGCGCAAAGTACGCACCCAGGATGGAAGCCTGCCAATCACAATAATACTCTTGAAGATATTGGGCGCGGCCGACATCGGCCCCGTATAGCGCCGTGTACTCCTTCAGCGTTTCTGCGAGAGCAGCCTTAGTGAGTGCATGCGTATCATCAACGGTGAGGAGTTGGGAGAACCACTCTGATGATTGAGCCGAATGCCGAAACATCTCGAACGCATGATTGCGTCCGCGGGGAGTAGTGATGAATGCCGCCCAGCCGTTGTTCTCCTCGAGCATCGGTCGGTGATAGGCCCAGGCGCTTGGGTTGGCGAGCGCCCACTCTGAGTAGACAATGCCGGCGACTGAGGCGCCGACGGTGGCGTTGTAGGTATCACTGCCAATGCATTGCCAGGTTGATCCGTTTCTAAGCCTGATAAACATCTCGTTGTCGTTAGTGCTGTCGCGGATCTGTTTGGGAAAAACTTCATCAATTCTCCTCTTGCCGGTGTGCGCGTTGATCGCTGTCCAGATCGCTTTGCGTGACTGTGCATACTCGGGAAGACAGTGCCAGTAATTTCCGACACGCTCCATCATCGACACCGCAGTGTGGTGCAAGCACACTTCATCTTTGCCAGCACGACGATGCCACACAGCCATCGCGCGCTTACCGTCACGCGCCAAGTATTGCCACAACTTTTCCTGGTGCGGCCGCGGATGCCAGTTGTTGTATGGCACATCGATCTTAAGTTTTACCGTCGTCGTCATCCTTCAACATTTTCCTGATTGTTATTTCGATCGCGCCAGTGCCATCGGCGCCGGCAACAGGCTGGATGGCTTTGCCCCAGCCGCGCTCGAGTAGGATCTGCGCGGCCGCAACACTGATGCTGTTGGATTGATCGGCACCTGGATTAATGACCAGCCCGCGCAACCGATTAATGCACAGCGTTGTGTGCGATCGCGCGAGTGACCGGACGTCTGGCGGTATTTTCTTGCGCGGCAATATCTTAAGGGATGTCAGTCCCTCTCCCTGCTTGGTGACCATTGACCATGTTGAAGCGATCCTCAAGTTCGCTAATGCGCTCGCGCAGCTGCTCGATCATCTCGCGATCGCGAATGAAGTCGTTTTTGATTTGCAGCGCCAGTTGACCAAAGCCGGATGCAATGAAGGCCTTCAGCTGCTTTTCCATAGCAGCGTAGTAGTCGTTCTGCATGCGCTTACCCCGAAACAAAAGAGGGCGCCACAATGGGCGCCCTCTCGTACCTTGGTCAAGTTGGACGCTGGTTCAGTCTTCAGGATACTCATGCGAAAACGGCACTTCGCCGGCCAAGAGTTTTCGGAAATAAGCGTCGCGCTCGGCCTTTCGCCGCCCCGCCTTGATCATTCCCCTGATGCTGGCGACAACGATAACCGGCACAAGAACAACCACCCAGAAGATCACTGCCAACGCTGGATGCACAAAACCCAACGCCACACCGATCAGGAATGTAATCGGACCCCAGATCCCCGTCATCAGCTATCCCCCCGCTGCCACTTAGGCACCACCGGTGTCTCGCCATGCGCCACCAAGGAACGCAACAAGAGTGCCGTCGACGTCGGCACCTCCGCATGCCCCGTGATGTAGCGCCGCGATGTCCTAGCGGACACCCCGGTATAGCGGCCGGCGGCTGCCTGATTGAGGCCTAACGCCTTGATAATCAACTTGTATTGCCGCCCGGTCATGGTGCGGTCTTTCTGCCATTCACTCATTTTTTAACCTCCTGTTGTGACAATAGCCTGATTTAGGCCACCTGGACAGGGCTGTCAATATGTCAGAACCCACTTGACAGGGGTGACAGGCTGTCCTATATCAGCGTTATTGGTTCATCACAAACAAGGAGCTACCAATGTCCAACCTCTCCAAGACCATCGACGCCCTCGGCCAGATCAAGGCGCAGATCGCCGCGCTCAAGACCAAGGAAGACGAGTTGAAGGCGGCGCTCGGCGACCTCGACGTCGGCGCTTACGAAGGCGACCTGTTCCGCGTCTCCATCACCCAGGTCGATCGCGAGACACTCGACATGAAGGCAGTGCGCGCTCACCTCTCACGCCAATTCATTGCGGCGCACACCAACGTCACCCCCGTCCGCACCCTCAAGGTGTCGGCCCGTACCGGCAAGGATCTCGCCTAATGGAACACTTGACTGAACAACAACGCCTGGATGCCATCGCCACTTGCGAACGCATCCAGGAGCTGGCCCGCCAGCACGACATCGCCATCCGCAACATCGCGCGGATCTTCGAAAACATGGCCGCCGGCCGTGACCCTAAAGACGGCCTCGAGACGCCCTAACCCCTCAGATAGGACAAACACGATGTTTAAAGAAAACCACAGACACCTGATCATAGACGCGCTGGAGTTTCGCATTGAAACGTTAGAAAGGCGACTGTCGAGGCGATGCGATAAGGATATTCGCGAGCTTTGGACCGCCGAATTAGCCGAAACTCGGGAAGCCCAAAAAGCCTTCATCGCCCTTACTGTTCCTCCGGCGATTGATCGTCCCGTTCCATCATGGACTGAATTGCTTGAGCCAATCCCCTAACCAAGCGCAAGGCCCGCTCCTCCACACCCCCGCGACGACGCGGGGGTTTCCCTTTGGCCGGCCCACGCCAGCGCCGGCCGCGCGCGTCCAGGATCGCCGCCTGATGCTTAGGATCCTTCGCCGACATAGCGTTCCACCACCTCGGCGCCGGGGAACTTTCGTTTAATCGCCGCCACCGTCATGAAAGCCTCAGAGGAGGCCATCAGCGTCGCCACCTCGTCGGGGCTGACCCAAACCACATCCTGGCCATGCAGCTCGACCACACGGGCCTGGCTGGCCTTCTGAGTGCCTATCGCCACCTTAAACCCGGTGGTTGGACACACCCCCAGGACGTAGCTGTCGTCAGGGATTTCGGCCGCCTCCATCGCCCTAACCGCGGCCGCATAACCACGCACCAAGGAGGCGCCATGCACCTTGATCTCGTTCATGTCGCCGACCGCACACGCCTCAGCAAACAACTCCTTCTGTTCATGCAGCGCCACCGCCAGGTCATGATCGTGCCGGCGCAGCCCAATCACCGTCCACCGCGCCTCAAACCCGGCGGCGGCCTCGTCAGCCATCGTCCGCCACTGGTGCGCCAGTTTCGATGGCGTCGCCGGCTGGCTTTTGGCCCAGCTTGCGATCTGCCTTTTGTTGTGAGCATCGATATTTTCGTTGCCGCTATCCTGCATTTTTTCAGCCTCCGTTGTGGGTCCGACGTGACACCGTGCACCCTGCTTTCCCTATTATCCCAAAACACACACTCTACGACACACTTCCTACACCCCTATACCTTTTTCTCCTCTTTTCTTACTTTTCTACTGTGTTCTACAGATCTCATATAAAGAAGTGTCACGTGTCACTAAAAGCGAGGTTTCTTAGACTTTTCAAAGGGCTGCATCGGTGACACCTTTGGTGACACCTGAATGCTACTGTCACCTGTTTTGGGGGGGTAAGTGTCACTAGTGTCACCTTCATCGAAGGCCTTTTGCATAGCCAAAATTGACAGCCTGTCCGCCCATGACGAGGGGATCGGCTTGTTCGGTTTTTCGTCGTCGCTGCTCATTCCGATCTTGCGGCCCTTGAGGTTGAAGGCCTCGGTCTTGTGCATGTCCCGCCAGTAGCGCATGCCGTCCATGTTGAGCCCGATGCCGGCGTAATAGCGCCGCGAGTTAGTCCGCAACTCCTTGCTGTTAACGGCAATGCGGGCATCACCAAAGGCCGACAACGCCGTACCGATCGCATCACTCGACGGGATCCTGGCATCGTCGCCCTTGTTTTCCAGCCACCAAACCGAGAAAGCGCCGGCAAAATCCGGTGTTGAGATCATGCTGTTGCGATCGAACGCGACACACTCCTCGATGAAGCCGGCGACCAGGTTGCTGTCGCGTACGACATTGTCGGCCTCAGCCTTGACCTCGTCGGGAGTGATGAAAAACCCGCGGATCAGACACCGCTGCAGACCGGCGATCGCCCAGGCAAGGAGCCCCTCCATCTCGGTGTCGATGACTAGGTCGGCCGGGCCGGCATAGCCCTGCCGCTGTGCGATCGCGGCAACGCCGACCGGGGCGTCCTGTTTGAACTGCTTGCGACAGCGAATGATGATCATGCGCTCGGCCATGGCCCGCGTCGCTTCCTTGAATTGCGGTTTGTGATTGGTGCCCCACAGGATTGGTGCTCGCACCCGGCGACTGAGGAAAGGGCCGTTCTTCACGTTGATACTAATCTCGTCGCCGCTGATGATCGACTTGACCACCGACGAGAAGAACCAAGCGCCCTGGTCGAAGGCCTCGTGCAGCAGCCACGGCCGCCGCTTCTCAAACGGCATCAGGCCGTGCGTCCCATCGAGCGACTTGAACGGCGTCTTGTTGCTATCCTTGCCAAACATCCGCGCCATGACGTCGAGCAGACCGGACTTGGCGGTGTCGTTGGTACCCCAGAACACGAGCGCCTTTGACAGCGCCTTGCCGCGCGCGTCGATGAGGCCGGCGCCGAGGATCTCCTGCAGCAGCGCGATCAGCTCGCTGCGCACAACATCGTTCCGGTCACCGAGGGCGTCGTTCATCATGCGCAGCCAGTTCGGGCAGCGCGCGGCCGGGACGTAATCGCATTCGATACGCCACGTTGCGTAATGCTCGGGCGCCGGCGACGTCAGCTTATTGGTGCGTGGATCCACCAGGCCGGACCTGGTCGGCACCATGCCGTGATTGTCGAAGGCAACGTCGGTGCGGTGCAGCTCGGGCTGGCGCATGATCCAGGCGCGCGCCTCGTTGATTAGCCGCTTGTCGCTCTGCAGCTCGAGCCCCACTGCGCCAGCCTCGAGCTGGGCGTCGAGCCATGCGGTCAGCTCCTTGTCGAGGACCAGGCGCCACAGGTTGTCAGTGTAGCGGTAGTTGCCGTTGCTGGTGAACAGCAGCAACTTGCCGCGCTCGCGCAGCACCTCGAGGACAGTCTTGGCTAGTACGATGTGCTTTTTAGCCTTGTCCTGCTTGGGCGCCGGCTTGGGTTTGGCCTGCGCGCGGGTACGCGCCTCGCCCAGGTCAACGACGTTTTTAATTTCGTCGCTTTTTTCGCGGTCATATTGTCCAGCTTCTTTGCGGTCGGGCTGGCCGTCTTTCGGGTGCTTCTCCAGCCAGGTCAGGCACATCTTGAAGATGTCACGCTCTTCCTTTTTCCAGTTCCACTTCACGCCGGCGCCGGCGGCTGCCTTCCTGGTGGCGGCGAGTAGGGTCTTGACCACCTCGTGATCGAGGCTGCCGCGCTCGAGCAGGGCGGCCGACACACTGAGCTGCGTCGCATGGATGTTGCCCAGCGCCATGCCGGCAAGCAGCGCTTCGACGTCGATCGGCGGCTTGAACCCCTGCGCGGCCGCGGCTGCCAGGAACGGATTGGAAGGCGTTGGAGAAGAAGGCGCGCCGCCGGATGGGCCGGGGGGTCCATCGGCGACGCGCCGCTGCAGGAGCGGTCTAGTGTTGGTTTGTAGCCACCCCTCCAGATCCTCAAGGGAATACCGATTACCGTGGGAGATCTCCGCTGTCACCGGCACCCAGCTGTCAAACTTGGTGTTGTGCGTCCCAGGGAGCCGCATCAGGCGGCTGATCTCGGCGACCTGGGTGTCGCCCCCGAAATGGTCGGCCAACGCACGGAGCGCCGTCTCTAGCCTTTCGCGGTGCACTTGGGCGTCGAGCCCTGCGTGGAACAAATACCAAACATGCAGGCCGTGGCCGGTGTTGACGATGATGCTGGGTTTGAGCTTGGCGTGATCGACTTTCGCACGAATGTCGGCCGCCGGTACGCCAGGATGGTCTTTAAAATCAATATCGGTATAGAGGCCGACACTTTCGGCGATGGTGTCCTTGTTGCGCTTGCCGTTGACAGTGCCGGCGCAAACGAACAGGCCGCGGCCAGGGCGGTCATGCTTGCGGATGAAGGCTGTAACCTGCTCCTGATCCCGCGTCGCCAGCCGGACCTCACCAGACCCGTCGCGCTCGTTGGCAAGACTAGAGAAGTATATCGGCGCCTGTGTAATCGGATCGCCAAATAATTCGGCAATAAAAGCGATCGCTTCTTCGCTCATTGGTCATCCCCCGACAGTAAAACCCGACGAGGCGTGGCGCCTCGCCGGGACGTTTTTGTTGTTGTTAGAAGCGCGGCTTGGTTTTTGCCTTCGCAGCCGGCTGCGCCTTGGCGGCGACTGCGGCAGCAGTGATGACCTTCTTGGCTTGCTTCGCTTTTTTCTCGACGCTCGCCGGCGTGGCGGTGACAACGTCGACCTCGTCCACCTCACCCGGTGTGCGCTCATCGCCGGCCGCTTCAACAAACGCAGACTTCTTCACCCAACCAACAATCTCAAACATCGGGTACTTGATCCGGCCGTACGACTTGTTCTGGTGCATGTACGAGCCGGTGCCGATCTTGATCACCGGGTAGTCGTTGGGGTGCTGACGCAGTTGCTTACCGTACTTCACGCACAGGTCACCGACAGCATTGATGCCGCCTTTGCTCGAGGTGGTGAAGGTGTACAGCTCCTCCTCAGTGCCCTGCAGCAGCAGGTAGTTGGTCAGCTGCCAGGGATCACGGCTGTTGCCGTCGTCGCCAACCTCCCACTGATCCTGATCGTTGTCGCCCAGCTCGTTACGCCGCGGCGGCTGGTAGCCGTGAACAACCTTGCCCATGACGTGGTCGGTCGGCTTGTTCTGTGACCAACGCACCCACCCCACGAGCAGCTCGTCCATGTTGGCGATGAAAGTTGAGCCTTCATCGATTGGCTCGTCATCCTGGCCGGCCGTCCAATCTCCCTTGCTGAATTTAAGCAGCTGGCCAACGATCGCCGTCTGCCGGGTTGCTTCGCCGTACTCTTGGAAAAAGTTCAGCCCAGTAGTCCCGACTGCTGTGCTTCCGTTTCCTTTTACGATGTCGTTCATTGCTTAACGTCCTCTGCTTGTGTTCACAGCAGCGATTGCTGCTGCGGATCCCCGTTACCGGGAATTGGTTTGATTTTTATGTAGTCCTCGAGGATCTCCCTCAGAACACGGATCTCCTCCTCGGCGTCAGCTCGCGTCATGCGGCCGGTGCGCACGTACTTTGGGTACACAATTTTGCGCAGCGCCAGCTCACGGGCGAGGCATTTTATTTTGCGGGCGACATCGCTCACCGTGACACCAAAATCGTCAGCCGATCTGTTGGCTCGCCGACAGTCTGATACTGCTCGACGTCGACGCCAGCCTTGGCGGCTGCCTCGCGGATCGCCTTGTTGTCGTAGCTCTCGCGTCCCTTGACGTTCGTCCAGGAGACAACGCCGGGCACCTTGCGCACACCTTTTTCGCGCAGGCGGTTTTTCATGGCGTCTTGTGTGGTCCGCATCAGCGCGTCGCAGGCGTCGCGGCTTCCTTCTGCGGACTTGATGACTTGCGCCATGTCGGTGACCTCGGCGACGAACTGCTTGTCGAGCGGCTTCTCGTCATCGGTGAACGGCAAATTACGCCGCTCGATGCCGCAGGCTTTGGTGAACGGGCAATACTTGCATTCGTGGCCGCCGGCGATCCAGCCCTCGGGCGGGATGCGCTCGAGCGAAGTGTCGGTCATGATGACCGTCGCGCGCCAGTGCGCGGAATTGTAGATGTCTTCGTCAAAGGCAATGACAAACTCTTTGCCCTCGCTCCAGAACGAGGCGTCGGTGTAGGAGAGCAGCGCATGCGTCGGCTGGTAGTGTGTCGTATCGCGGATCAGTCCCAGCTGGACGATCGTCTGGTAGACGTTTTCGGCCTTAGCATCAGTCAAGTTCGTGCGCGGATCCGCGGTCTTGCATTCGGCCGTGACGCAATCGCCGCATGCGATGTCGATCTCTTCGCGCTCGTGCTTGTTGAGGTTGATGATCAAGGCATCCGGCGTGGCCGATAAATAATCCTTGGTGAACGTGCGCTGCGATTTGCCGGCAAATTTTAACCGCTTGCCAAAACGCTTGCGCATCGCCGGCACCCAAAAGTGCTGCTCGAACGCAGTGCCGCGCCGGCGGGCGCCCCAGCTGTCGACGAAGCCTTCGTCGCGCGGCACTGCGAGACGCTTGTCATCCTCGTTTTTGATCCAGAATATTTTGCGAATGCACTGGCCGATCTCGGAGGCGCCGACGGTCGAGGCGCGATCGTCCTTGGAGAACACCGGCTGCGTCGCGTTGGCGTACGCATGCAGGGCATCGGATATGATCATGGGACTTCCCTTGTGATGAACTAAAACGCTACAGCTTCTGTCTGCTCGTCCGCATTGTCAACATGTCCCGTATCGCAACGAACGCCGTTGGCCCTTCGCCAGGGATGCCGTCATCGAACGGGTCGTAGCCATTGACGATACGCAGGCGAACGATGGCGGACGCAACGACACTCAGCAGGACGTGTTTGGCTTCGACGTCCAGTTCGTGGATCCACTGGGCGTTCTGTACATAACCAATGAGGTTGCCGCTATCTTCGATCGTCATCGTACGCAGCAGGCGCGTCAATGTTTTCCACTGGTCTTTTTGCGAGCCCATTAGTTGTGTTTTGATCAGGCTCCGCTTCCACCGGTAGTAGTGGCGCACTTGCTTGTACTGGTCAGCCATCTTCTTTTCTGCCGGCGTCGGCACCATCGGCGCCTTCGCCGCGCGCTTTTCTGCGGCGCGATACTTTGCCTTGGTGGCGGCAACAACCTGGCGCAGGCCTTGTGCTTCAAACGGATTTGTCACGCAGCCTCTCAACCTCGTCGACCAGGTCATCGATGCGATCGTGCAGCGATTTGTTGTGTTCGATTACGCGCAGGCCGGTCCAACTTGGTCGCACGTCCTCGAGGCGCCAAGCTTGTGCCGCCTCGCGTAACTGCGCGATAGGAATTGTTTCGAGGCTTACTTTAGCGCGCCGATCGTCAGCAGGAAGCCGATCGCTTCTTGTAGCGTTCGCACGATGGTGTAGCGGTGGCCTAATCTTTGGCATCGCGCCTCAAATCCTTTCTGGTTATCCGACTGCCGCCCCTTGGCGGTCTTCGTCTCCATCCACGCGCATTTGCCACCCGGCAGCAGGACACAGAGATCGGCCGCACCGGGCGTAAGCCCTTCCTCTTTCATCCTGGCGCCCATGCGGCCACTGCGCTTGCCGGCGTTGGGAATGGCGACTGCAAACACGTTCGGCGCAGCGTGATAATAGAGATAGCGCAGGATCTGCATCTGGATCGAATGCTCGTCAGCGCGCGCGTGATACTCGTCCAGCCTCACAGGCGCCGTTGCCAGTTTTGATACGCCATCTGCGCGTGATGCAGGCAATAGGGCTTGTCTTCGACAACGGCGGCGCCGCAGAATGTAAACGGCGACCGATCTCCGGTCGGCCATCGGCAGTCGCCGGGGCCCAGCTCCTCGAGCAGGTAGGCGCCACTCGGCAACGCCTCCCTGACGTTTCGCGGCGGCTTGGTCCTGGCGATCTGCACAGCGGTTTTCTTTCGCCGTTGCGGCCGCAAGCGCACGGTAGGGCGGGACATGCCCTCTCTGTTGGCACGGCCAATGATAGCGCTGCGGGTGAAGGGAATGCCGAATTCGGCCGATAGCCGGCTGGCGATGTCGGAGAAGGCGAGGCTAGCGTCCTGCATGAGCTTGCTAAATCGGTTTATCACGGGTGGCGTCCAGTTCGACATGAGGGTACCCCGGTTAAGTGTTTTTGTACTCTTGCACGTTAGTCCAAATAATGTAATTGTCCAAATATAAATGGAGGGCTGAATGACTGACGCTACGTTGAGAGAATTACGCCGCAACGGCAAACCGCCGGCGCCACCCCTACAACCCACACCGGAAGAACTGGCGGTCAAGACCGCGGTCGAGCATCACGTCGCCAGCTATCAGCGGCTGCAGCTCGAGCGTGACGAGGCGCGCACCCTGGCCAACAAGCAGGAGCAGATGCTCACCGTCTCGCGCATCGAGATTGAAGGATTGCGCGCAGAGCTGGCGACAGCACAATCGCGCATCGCGTCTTATCAAACAGAGCGTGACGACGCCGTCGCCAATCTCTCCGTCTATCAGGCGCTCTACATCGGCATCATGGCGCAGTTACGCGCGTTCGGCATCGAGCACGGCCCATTGGTCAGGGAGAAATCCAGTGAAGTTCGGCCTGGCTGACTATCAGCATTTCAAGAACAACGGCATGCCACCTGACGTCCCGCGCTGCCGCGGCCTCAAGCCGGGCATGCCGTGCCCGGTGCCAGACGACTGCGACTGCAAGCGCATGGATGCGGAGATGGATGCTGCCTACCACCGGAACGATCGCATCGTGCTCTATGTTTCGCTCGTTTTGGCGCTTGCTGCCGCCATCAGCTTCTTTGCTGTCTGGAAAACGATGGCAGCTGATGTTGATCGCGCCTGTCTGAGCAAGGCGGAGGCGCGCGCCAAGTATCAGACGTCGCACCTCTACTGGCATGGCTCTGGGCACTGCTGGGACAACCGCGCGACGCGGGCAACGACAAAGGGCGATCGCCTGCCGCTGCATCGGCCCAAGCTGGAGCCGGACGGCGCACTTGTTCAAAAAACAATCGTCGCAGCCGGCCCGACAGTGGCGTATCCCGATCTTATGCCAGGCGGTGGCACAGTGGTTGCCATGCTGCAGCCAGAGGCGATGACGCGGTGGCCGTTGGTCGTGGACCTCGATGTCGATCCACCATCGTTTGCGCCATGGCGCGAGCGTGTAGCGCCGCTGGGACACTAACCGCCGCTAAAGGAACGACAGATGGCTTATGACCAGCAACTAGCCGATGCGCTCAGGGAGATAGGGCGACTCAAGGCTAGCATCCGAGACGCTATCGAGGCGGGAGACTTTAGACTGACCGCGCCATGCATCTTATGCGGCTATAGTGGACCCGGCTTCTACCAGCCGAAGCAGCATCACTGTTCCGCGCTAGATGCCACTAATGGCCCTTTAAAGGATCGACACCATGAGAACTAAAAAGACGATGGCGGAGGCAGTCGATAACGCCGTCGAATTGCGGATCAGGATGGACATTGAGCAAATAAAGAAAGATTTGCTTACGCCATTTCCGCGATCAAAATTCGCTGGTCAGGTTTTCCTTCGGGCCCTTGGGGCGATCAATCTGCTTCAAAAAGACCTTAAGCGCATATCTGGCCCTTAAAGGATTGAGACGATGATTTTAGAAGTTGAACCAAGAGCAATGATGCGACTGAAAGAGCTTGTGGCCGACCCTGACGTGCAGGAGTTTCCCGAGGCTAAGGAGGGCGGCATCTTAAAGCTATTGGAAATTCGGAACCTGATAACCGTGCTGTTGCGCGATGTTGGCTAGAATGGAGACGACAAGGGCTTCCGGTGCCAATCTTTCGCGATCAACGGATCGCCGGGGCGCGACCTCCCGAGTTGGCTATACGACTATGTCGCCCGCGCATAGGGAAGAAAGTCGGGCACTTCATGCCATTGCAGTAGAGTTTGTTAAAAAATGGGACGAGGCCAATACCGCCGCACAGTGAGCTAGACGGAGTTCTGACAAATGCAGAGCAGAGGCAACCGAAGGCTATACCTAAGTCGGTCGCAGGCCCGAGGCTCCGTCGCTAATGGCTAGAAAATGAAACCAGACATCGACATGGTTGCGATAGCGGCTGTCATCATTGTGGTGATGTTTGTCAGCATGCGCCTGCTCTACGGCTACTGGCCGTGGCGGTTTCACCCGCAGGTTAAGCGCATGCGCGAGATCGTCATCGAGCAGGTGAAAGCTGACGGTGGAATTAGTTTTGAGCCAATTACCGCGTCTCCAATTCTTGGGGTGGCAAACGAGAACGGAGACACGTTCGTCCGGCAAACGGGAGGCGGGCCGGAAACAACAACATCGCCGCCCAAGGGGACCAACCGTACAGAGGAAAATCTATGAAGAAGCGACTACTACTTTTGCCAGCCGCGTTACTGCTGGCCGGACTTGCAGTGCCAGCGCAAGCTGATCCTGTTGTTACCGGAAACTTCACCATCGACCACTGCACCGGAACGTGCGGCCCAGCCGGGACTATCTTCGGCTCGATCACACTGACCGATACGGCGTTCGGCGTTGACTTTGACGTCAAGGTGCTTAACGGAGCCGCGTTCAACTTCAACGGCAACGGGCTGAACACCTTCAACTTTGGTGTCGATAAAACCTTGACGGCGGCGAGTTTCTCCAACCTTACGGCTGGATATTCGCCCGTCATCCCGGCAGGCCAGCAGGACGGCTTTGGCTCGTTCCTGTACGGCGTGGACAATTCAAGTCACGGCACGTCCACGGCTGACCTGATGTTCACGGTGGCTGGTATTGACTTTGCCGACTTCGTGAAAAGCACGGGCGGTGATCCCAGCGTGTTCTTCACCATCGATGTGCTTGGGCCAAACACCAAGACCGGCCTGATCGGCGTTACTGCCGATCTGGTTATCACTCCGGTCATCGCGCAAACACCACTTCCCGGCGCTGTCTGGATGTTCGGTGCAGGACTAGGCGGCTTGATCATGATGAGCCGCAGAAAAAAGAAACCAGCGACCCCCGCCGCGGTTTAACTCGAGGCAACTCAACTTCCTTGCAAGGAGACTTCAATGAGAAAACTTCTGCTCGTTGCCGCGGCGTTGGGAGCACTCTCGCTCCCGGCGTCAGCGGCAGTCGTTACGGATCTCGGTCTTGATCCGACCTCGGCAACGGGTGCGTTCAATCACTCGTTGGGTGCGCTGACCGGCAGCTTTGACGATCAGTATACCTTCCATCTCGATCACTCGTTGACCCTGACCATCGCGTCAGTGACAAACGTGTTTCCCGGTGGAACGTCTAGCTCTGACTTCATCACCGGCTTCACCGGCAGTGTCTTTGCAGGCACTCCCGGCTCGCCGGGTGCGCAGGTGATTGGACCGGTCACAGCCCAGCAAGGCTGCGGCCCGATTACCAACTGTCAGGGTTTTGCCGGATCGGCAATTCTGGCATCTGGTTTTTACTTCCTCGACATCAGCGGCATTGCCGGTGGCTCGTCAGGCTACGGCGGCAACCTCGCGACATTCGCGAGTGAAGTCCCGTTGCCAGCAGCCGTGTGGCTGTTCGGTGGCGGCCTGGCTGGTCTTGGTGCCATGCTGCGTCGTCGCAAGCAGAGTGTCGTAGCGTAACGAGTACCCTGGCGCGGCGTTTGGCACCCGCGCCAGGGATTAAGGAGAGACGAATGCCGCGCAGAGCTGCTGGCGTTACCCAGGTCACGGTCAAGTATACGACGCGATCCGGCCGGCCGCGCATTTACAAGTATTGGAAGAGCCGTATTTACGTCGACGGCCGCAACATGGCGCTGGGTCATTACAAGACCAGGGAAGACGCGCTCTTTGCCTATCAACGGGCGCAGAAACTCTATAGATAGGACCGCTTGACAGGGCTGCCAGACTGTCCTATACTGCTTCTTGTTCATCACAAGGAGTAGTTCAATGACACGCGCTCTTCCCTACAACGAAAGCCTGATCATCGGCCTGGGTTGGTTCTACGACCTGCACATCGCCGGCGGCTGGACGCACATGGATGTGCGTGACGACGAGGGTCGTCGCATCCCGTTCAACACGCCGGCTGACGTCGTTCGCTATCTCGACATCGAGGGCGAAGCGGCGTAGCGCGCAGTTCAACCATATAGGATGGAGATAGAGAAATGACCCGCGCAGTCAGTTTTGAACAAGCTTGCAGCCGATACGTTCACCGCTACACAGTGGAGCATATTCCTGCTTGGTCGCGTGAGCCCTGCAACGGCAAATATTATGCCCCCCAATTCCGATCAGACCGCGAGTGGTACGAAAATACAAAGTTCTACGGCGAGAATGAAGTAGCCACCAAAAAGCATTGCTACACATCCGGGCAGACTTGGCCACTAGGCCAATGGTTAGACCAACCTTTTAGCCGCGCTAAACGGTTCGCCTAGTTCACATATCCCCTAACAGAAACCCACATCATGGAACGCGCAGTCGCAATCAAGAAACTGAGCAAACTGCTCGGCAAGAAGCTGGGCTGGCGCATCAACACCAAGGCGCCAACGCAGGAAGAAAAGGCCGCGGCGGCAGCTGAGTTGCCGGCGGCAGTGGATGAGCGCCGCAGGCTCAAAGAACAAAAGGACGAGCGCTACCGGACCATCATTGCGGCGGATGCGGAGTACCAACGCCTGTTTGCTGAACACCGCGTCGCCAGCGACAGGACCGATCGGCTGTCGTCCATCACCCGCTGCCACAAGATCACCGTTGGTGTCTCTGAGAGCATGTTCTTCCTCGTCAAAGCTGAAGGCGACAGCTGGGAAGAGGTCATCGAAAAAGTATCAAGAAAGGGGGTGACTAAATAAATGGGAGCTGAAAAAAAACCGTTCGAGGACGACTGCCGCAAGTTGGCGGAAATCGTCCTCGCTGACGAGTTTGTTTTTTACAGCCAGGTCGATCGCAACGACCTGGCTGCTGAGATCCAGAACACGCTCGAGAACTGGGTTAATCGCAGGAACAGCGAGCACGAGCCTCACGGGAATATTCCCGGCGAGACTTGACTGCAAACTGGCGGCCGCTAGTCCCCGAATAAGCGGCCGCCAGCCAGCCCCTCGCGAGGGGTGCCATCAGGCCCGCGGGGGCTCACACCATCAAGCCGGCGCAAGCCGGCTTTTCATTGACCTACGTCAAAAAACAAACGCCACCGGGGGCTGAGGCCGGTGGCGTCTGATCACAACACAGCTCGTTCATCACAACGGAGCTGGCGGGAAGTATGCAGCGAGCATCCTGGCAGGTCAATCTGCGCAGTTCGTCTCGGGGTCTTTGCTGGGCGCGGAAGCATTTGCCGGCTGCGTCATGTCGGCCGCCTGCTCCAGCTCAACGTCTGTTACGTCATCGTGCATCGTCACACCTCATGATGTTGTCGCCGTCATACCAGCAACGGCAGCATGGCTCCCAAGAGCCTCCCGGTGTGAGGAAGAAGTAACCTCACAAGAATGAGAATGCAGACCAAGGCAAAAATGATCCAGATAATCTGGACGACCTTGGGTGGCAGGGCGATGCCGGCCACCGTCTGCAGTACCCAGATGATCAAGTAGATCACCAACGCCAGCAAGCAAATGTAAATCAGCGCATAGATGATTGCTTCGATCATGGCGATTACTCCGGTGGCCGCTCGAGGACGAACATTTCCTTCTCGTCGCGCAAGTAAACGTGTGTCACGCCGTCAGCCCGCACGGTAACGTAGATGACGTGTGCCGGGTTCACCCAAACAGATTGTTGCCGGATCCCCTCGCTGTCGCACCGCGTCAGCTTGACGAGATCGAACACCGCCTTGTCATATTCAAAGTGTGCGACCAGCTCGGTGTTGGTGGTGAGCATGAACGTGTAGGAGGCGTCGGTGCTCGCCTCGAGGCCGTTGATGTAGGTCCAGGAAGTGAAGGCGTAGTCGGGATACGCTGTGGCAACGATCGTAACCTGGGTGCCTTGCGGGAACGAACCGTCGCCGGCTGTATCGCCGCCGATGCCGGGGAAGGCGCTCGTTGTGAGCGTCGACATTACCGGGCGCGGTTCGCCTGTGTCAGACACCGTACAGCAACCTTTTCTGGTTCACGGTATTACCACCTCGTGGGGCGGCTCCTTCACCCCGATGGTCGTCTCATAACCTTAAAGGCCGCGGCGTTGTCAGGCGTCGCGGCTTTTTTAATTAAATCCAGGCCGGCGCCGCCGTTTCGCGTTCGTACTGTGCTGGCGGATCCAACCGGTGTACTGCATACAGCAAGCCGCTGCACCCAGGCTGTTGATCCATCTCGTTGGGATCGAACTTGCCGTCCGCCACATACTTGCCGGGCTGCTGGATTGACGTTCCGGCCCAGAGATACGGCGATGGCAGTCCTTTGTTGTAGTAGCCAAGGCCGTTGTACTTCTCGAGGTGGAACAGCATTTTCTCCAACCGCCAATCGGTGACCTCGGTGAGGCCGTCGTAGGTGAGCGCGTCGATCGCGCCCTCCTCCCAGCTATCGAACGGCCCACGTCCCGCCGGCACCAATTCGGTCACCTCGTTCAGCGGCTCGCCGTTGCCCAGGTAAGTGTCAAAGTCGCAATCGCTTTCGCGTCGATGGATGGCGGCAACCATCATCCAGGGAACGCCAGTGTCGCGTTCGACACCTTGATAACGCGCCTTGTTGGCGATTGCATGCTGGCCGAGGTCGCGAAATGTATTGGCCCACTCCTGGTCAATCGCCTCCATGGCATCCCACTGCTTGGCGTAGACCGGCCACTGTGTGCCGTAGCTAAACGACATGGTTTATCCCTCCTAGGGATCACCCCTAACAATTAGCCGGTGTCCACTTCAGTGCGTCGGCGCGGGCGCGCTGGTAGGCGACGATCGAACTCTGCAGTCCAGCAGACGCACGTTCCGG
>Ga0247684_1000064_pt1 | contig 28607 bp, 26 predicted proteins | sample CNK25_metaG_FD_190129 | JGI IMG/M metagenome (GOLD analysis project Ga0247684, IMG submission 190129) | Soil microbial communities from Purdue University Martell Research Forest, Indiana, United States - CNK25 | ecosystem: Environmental > Terrestrial > Soil > Temperate forest > Bulk soil... | reverse complement strand
ACCCCATCGGGTTGTGACCTTGAGGTGGGTCGATCCTGACCTTGACCCCATCGGGTTGTGACCTTGAGGTGGGTCGATCCTGACCTTGACCCCATCGGGTTGTGACCTTGAGGTGGGTCGATCCTGACCTTGACCCCATCGGTTGTGATCTTGAGGTGGGTCGATCCTGACCTTGACCCCATCAGTTGTCATCTTAAGATGTCAGTCCCTGATATTGACCTCATCGGTTTTGAACTGAGCCTGCGCCTTTGTCAGAGGTGACGCACGCTGCCGAACTGCTCGGGACGCGCATCCGCGGGTCATGCTCGCAGAAACCAGCGGTATCCCGCAGAGCCACATGAGCTCGATCGAGCGCGGCGCGATGCTGCCCAACCTCCTGACCCTGTTCCGACTCGCGGCAGCGCTCAACTGCAAGGTCAGCGCGCTCGTGAGCGTCTTCGATAGGGAAGACCCGGCAACGCTGCTCCCGAAATGAGCGACGTGAGGCAGGAGTTCAGACGCCTTTCGGGCCTTTTAGGCTGACCTAATGGGAAGGTTCCCCGAGTAGTGGTAGGGAAATCCGGCCGCGCGGCCCTCCTTTCATGGGGAGACTAAGTATGACCGCCGAATCATCGAAGCCATCTAGTAAAGCTGCACAACCTAATAGGTCTGGCGAGGGGTTCCTTGGCAATCTGCGTGTTCTGCTGGAAATCATCCGAGACTATGGCATGCCAACCGTCGCATTTGGAGCTGGTATCTACGCCGCTCTTCTGGTGCTCCAGACTCAAGCAAGCGTGCAGCTGAAAGCAGGGATCGCGCTTTCCCTTACGCTCGTTGGCTTGGCCGCTCAGCTCTGGGTCTACGCCAGAGAGAACCCGCGAACACAGAGCACGGAAGTCAGCGACCAACTAGCGAGAATCACTGGTCTCGTCGAGCTGATCGTGCGCAGTAGTCATTGGACGTCTAGACGCCCGCACGAGAAGCTGGACGCAGGAAGCTGGACGCAGAATGAGTGAAGGGAAGAGTGCTGACTCGGACGGTCAGCATCGACGAACTGTTCGACGCCACCGACCCGTGACGGGGATGCGCCTCCGGGACGAAGCTGGGAGAAAGCTGGGGTCGGATCTGGAAATCAACTTAGCGAGCGGGAGTTAAGTTGATTTTCCAGACCCCACTCCCCCGCATCCCTCCGCAGCGCCCCCTCGATGGCGTCGATCGGCAAGACATGCACGGCCTGCTCCGCCAGGGCATGAATGTCGATCATCCCCCCGCCGCACCCCGACGTCGCCTAGATCTCGCCCTCCTCGATCGCCGCCGCGATCTTCCCTCCCGACCTCCCGAGCAGCTCGCAGCTTTGAGCCGTGACCGTTTGCGGCGAAGCAGGTGTGACCACGCCGGAAGCCTAGCGGACATTGCCCATGGCAAGCGCCGCCACCGGCTACCGACTCCTACGGTCACGCACGCGCACTGGGTGCCCGTCTCCCCGTAGGCCAACCCCGCCGCTCAGGAGCGTGATGACGACTTGCCCCGGTGGCGGCGCGGCCTCCCACACATCTGGGTGTTAGATGTCTTCCCTGAGACGAGTTCTTCTTGCCTTTTGCCGGCGACAGCCACTCGTTTGGACTACTATCCGCAAAGGTGTAAAGTAGCTTTGAGAGCCGCTTAATGAAACATCGATTTCGTCTTGACCCTACGCACTGGGTCTACCTGCTCACGCACGTTCTCGTGGTCGCATTTGGCGTCTTTCTGATTCGAGCAGAAAGTACAACGTGCGTAGCGATCGGCACATCTCTCATCGCCGCCGGCATCACTGGATGGACGGTCTTCCTGTACGTCTTTCTGTCCCGAGATGTCAGCGCGCGCCTGCGAATTCTCACCGATTTCGGCGTGTCAAATATCTTCGCCGCTCGGTCCATACGCATTCGTGAGGAGTACGATGATCGCCTGTCAGTAGCGCGCGAGCACATCGATATTTTAGGTTTTGGCCTACGTGCGCTTCGCGAAGACTACTTTGACAAATTCTCAGGATGGCGAGAGAAGGCGCATGTTCGAATCCTCCTTCTCGACCCGACCTTCCCTACCTGTGCACCCTACGCGTCACAACGTGACATCGAGGAGAAGCAGTCAGTGGGAACCATCGCGCAGGAGGTTCACGATTTTGTGGAAGCTGTTCTGCCCATCTTGAATTCCTCAGGACGTTACCCGTTCGAGGTCCGATTGTACCGATGCCTGCCAACAATGAATATCTTCCGCATCGATGACGAGGTGTTTTTCGGCCCTTACCTTTTGAAAGAGCCCAGTCGAAACTCCCCTACGATGCTCTTCAGTCGCGGCGGACTTCTCTTCGAGAGGGTTGTTGGGCAATTCGAAGCGATTTGGTCCGAAACCATCAGCAAACCAGTCTCGCTTATCGGTGAATGAAGATAATCTCGTTCCCGCGCATCCACGTGGCGCTCGCGGATCTGGCGGGTTGCACTGCACGTCGTTTTGGAGGAGCTGGGTTCGCCATCGACGCTCCCTACACCATCGTCGACTTTCAACATGACGTTGGCCATAGTATAGTCCTTCCGAAAACGACAGAGGCTGCAACGATTGTTCAGTTACGGACGCTTTGCGAACGTATTAGGCCGTTGGCAGACTGTGTTCGAATTACCGTCGAGAAGATGCCACCACCGCACAGCGGCCTTGGTTCTAAGACTGCGCTTCTTCTTGCGGTGATCACGGGCCTTCATCTGATCAAAGCGCGGGATACCAAGCGCGAGGACTTGCAGAGAATCAGCGGCCGCGGCGGCACGTCAGGAATCGGCATCAACACGTTCTTTGATGGAGGTTTCCTCGCGGATGGCGGCCATGCGAATGTGAATGGTGCTCACGAGTTTCTTCCATCGTCCGCTTCGGATGGTCATATACCGCCGCCTGTTATAGCAAGACACCCTATTCCTGCCGATTGGAAATTCACTCTGCTCATTCCGCCGGGCCGATACTACGCTGGTTCGGAAGAGATCCGGTTTTTCGATCTTAACACTCCGATTGCGAGGGAAGACGCCTTGGCTACGATTGCCCTGCTGTATCATGGTGTCGCTGCAGCCGTCGTCACGCGTGATCTTCCGTTGCTAGCGCAATCACTTGTCGACCTTCACACCGTAGGGTTTAAGCGTAAAGAGGTCGAAGGACAGCCCTCCGTTGTTCGCGATCTTCTTCGAACATTGCACGCTCATTCGCTTGCCGCGGGTATGAGCAGCATGGGCCCTCTGGTGTACGTCGTCACGCGAACGTGCGCGGAACGCGAGCTCACACTGTCTTTGGCTGAGGAACACAACAGCCCTGCGCTCGGTACGTTCTCGGGCCGCAATGCTGGCTTCGAGGTTGTAGATGGCTGAATCCCGCCCAAACCTTCGCGAGGTGTTCTTGCTAGGCGAACGCATGATCGACGTGCTGTTTCATACGTCGAATATCGACAAATATTTGCAAGCACGTGCAGTTTTCGAGCGTGTAGGCCTTCAGTTGCAGCATTTCAAGTCAAGCACCGACCCGTATACTGAGGACTACTCCCTAGGCAAGGAACGGTTACTAGCGCGAGCGTTGGAGGAGATTCAAGTCCGGATGGGGCGTTCGTCAGTGTTCTTCGTCGAAGACACATCGCTGCGAATCGAGGCCTTGAGCGGCAACGAGGACGTTCCAGGCCTCGCCGTCAAGGAGTGGTTTGCTCGAACGTCCTTCGACGAGCTCGACCAAGAATTGCTCCGGCGTGGACGTGGGCGGCGCGCCGCTGTCAAATCGGACATCGCGCTGCACATTCCTGGCCTTCGCCGCCCGGTGTTTTTCCATGGTGAAACGAACGGAATCGTAGCGAGTTCCGCTCCCTCGTTCGCTTCATCAATTCAGCATCCATGGCTAACGCCAGGCACTTTTAATGGCTGGTTTGTACCTGACAACGCTGTTAAGCGACTCGGCGAGATGTCATTTGAGGAATCTTGGAAGTATGACTTCAGGGTTCGGGCACTTCTCGCCCTAGTCGATCGACTTGAAGAATACGCGCTAGTGTTAAATTTATCGCCGACGGCATATTCACGGCGAGCGCGGGCCGCTCGGAGCGGACAAAGATCACTTTGGCAAAATGATAGAGATGTAATCGTGGTGTTGGGGAATACGTGTGCGGGGAAGACCACATTTGGTGAACGCGCCGCTGAAAAGCACGGTTATCGGTTTCTAGAGGCTAGCGCGGTGCTTCGAATGATGGCGGACGGCGTGGTCGAGCCGGATCTGACGCCGTTTCAAATTGCTAGCACGTTTCTGACGAAAAACGGTGCGGATGTGGTAGCCCGCAAGGTTCTTGAGCTTCTAGATTCGGAGGTGGAGCGTAATGTAGTGGTTGGTGGTTTCCGCACGGTAGAAGAACTGGATCTGCTCAAGCAGGTAGTTCCTGACGCGCGGATCGTGCTAATCGATTCAACGGAAAGGACGAGGTTCGAACGTCATTTGGCAAGAGGCCGACGCGATGGCATTGATAGTTTGGAGGCGTTTCGTGAGCTAGATACGGAACAGGGCATGTTTGGGCTCTTGCGTATAGCGGACGAATTTGCGGATCTTAAAGTCGCAAACGAGGGCTCACTGCAAGAATACTGGTCCCAAGTCGACGCTGTCATCAGTCGCGACACGAAGGTGCCGGGAGTTTCGTGGGATATTCAACCACGACTCGGTCGTGAGCGAAGTCAGTCTTACCATACGCTCAGAGCACTTGAGGCTGCAGGTCGCCCGCTTGACTGCAACGAAATCGAGGCTGCGACTACGGCGGCAGGGCATCCCATTCGATACAACAACGCAAACAAGGTTTTGAAGCGCATACCAGGATTGGTTACGCGCTTGGAGACAAGTGGAATGCGGGTCAGGTATGAAATCCTGAGCGCTGGTCGGGCTTACCTGCGATACATGGATCGTGTCGGCGAAGTTTCCGCTGAGGTCGATAGACAAAGAGATACTCCATCACCGAGCGGCGATGGTTAGGTGCTGGCGCGAGACAGCTCATTCGCGAGACCACGTGCTGCTCCGCGGTTCGATGTAGCTCGGCTATGTCTCGATGATGCGCGTTGCTCACTAGTACCAGCGCGCCAGCAGAGGCGGCCTTGGCTGCGCTTCGAGCGAGGCGTTCTTGGTCTAACCAACTAAAATTGCACTCGTTGTATCGAACGAAACCGTTGTTGTCGTGTGCCACCGTGTACGTAGGGTCGCAGTAAACTACATCCCCTTGCTTTGCGTGTCGCATTGCGGATTCGAAGTCGCACGCAACCAGTTCCGTACCCTGCAATGCATCAGACGCGGCGGCAAGGATGTTCTTCTCCCAGAGAGTGTTGGGTTTGCGGTGGCCGCCTCCGTATGGAACGTTGAACAGGCCCTTTCGGTTCAGACGGTAGATGCCAGCAAACGAAGTGCGATTAAGAAAGAGAAAGTGGGCGGCTCTAGTTACGAGTGAGCGGCTCTTGGTACGGCGCACGGTGTAGTACTCTTCGGCTGTCACAGGGATGCGTTTAAGAACTGATATGAGGCCCTCGTGACAATCTCGGACCTGCTTATAAGTATTGATTAGCTCGGCGTTGATGTCGGATAGAAATGCTCGCCGTGGTCGCAGCGCAAAGTACAGTGCAGCGCCGCCTAGAAATGGCTCGAAATAACGATTGATTTGCTCGGTTCGCAGAATCGGCAGGATGTAACGGGTTAGCCAACGTTTGCCACCGGGCCATTTCAAAAAGGGAAGACGAATGTCGTAGGTTGGCTCTGTCACGGGTGAATGATACCCGAAGGAAAATGCGTGGGGTCTAACATTCGGTGTCGCACCTAAGTCGCGACGATTCAGTAGCTTGCAGGGACGACACGGAGAAGCCTGAATCTGCCAAAGGTCAGTCGTTGCTCCGGAGTCGCAGGTAACCAAGAGCGCAGTCTTTCGGCCGCGTATCGTGAAAGGACTTATCCCCAGATGACGCAGATAGAACGCAGATGGAAGAGGTTTTAGCTGCGCACATCTGCGTCATTTGCGGATCGTCGTCTCCGGGTCGCAAACCATTTTTGGCGTGAAATCGGGTGTCGAGTGCGTTTCTCATATCGTGATCGAAGAGGACTTGCTCCACTCTGCGGATCGGGTGGCGCGGCGGCTCGAGGTCAGCCGTTTCGCCCTGATCGGCGATGCGCTCCGAGGACATCCGAAGGTGACCTAGAAAGCTGGGGTCGGATCTGGAAAATCAACTTAACTCCCGCTCGTTAAGTTGATTTTCCAGATACGACCCCCACTCCCCGCGAGCCGGTCTAGACTCCCGAAACCGACTGACTGAAAGGCATGGCGCCATGCGGAAACTGATCTACGGCATGAACCTGACCCTGGACGGCTACGTCGCCGCGCCCGGCGACGACCTCGGCTGGAGCGGGCCGAGCGACGTCGCGCAGCTCGTGCAACGTGCGCGGGTGGAGCGCCGGCGGCGGGCTTGCGAGGCGAACTTCTTCATTAGCGGCTTGTGCGTGCTGCAAGCGCGATGACGGTGCGAGGGCGGGTGTGTAACGATCTGCACATGGCCGAGAGGTCCGCAAATCGGACCGCGAGAGTGCCAGGTATTGATCGCCGATTGATCGCCGCGAATCGCCTCCTCACCTGGAAATGGCGTGGCGCATCGCTCGGCGCTGAAAATGCATTTCTCAGAGTGCTTGGGGTCATCGCCCCAGCCTACCTGACGGCCCGTGCCAGTCGGGCCGAGAACCTTCTACCGTGGGGTGGACGCCGAGGCATGATCGGTATAGATCACGGTGCGCGCTTTCAGCCGCTCACAGTCGAGAATGCGGCGCCGCGTCTCGGAATCGAGATTCGACATCGGCTCGTCCAGGATGAGCGTGCCGATCGACGATGCGGCAACGGCAGTAAGAGCAATGAGCTGCCGCTGCCCTCCGGAAATGTTATCGCCTCCGGGCAGAACCGGTGTGTCGTATTGCAACGGAAGGCGTGAGACCCAATGATCGAGTCCCGTCTCGACGGCCGCTTGATGGATGACGTCGTGCGGCGCGTTTCCAGAAAGCATCCCCAGATTGGACAGGATGCTGCCGCCGAGCAGGTCGACGAATTGCGGGAGGTAAAGCACGAGGTTGTGGGCATCGTACGGCGACCATGGTCCGATGCGCACCGTGCCTCGCGACGGGCTGTACATACCTGCGATCAGGCGAAGAATCGTCGTCTTGCCGGAGCCGGACGGCCCCGGCAGACGGTGTTTGGTGCCGGCAGGAACTGTGAGCGAGACACCGTTCATCACCCAGGCGCTCTTCTCGTCGTATCGAAACCAGACGTCGTTGAGAACGATGGCGTTCGGTGTTCGCGAGCTCAACGCGCGCCGGCGCGGTACGAGTGGCATCGACAGGACATCGCGCGTCGGCTCAGCGATCACGCTCGCCTGGAGGAGTACGCCATAAGCCCGGACAATGCGCGAGACGGCAGATCCGCTCATGGCCACGGCCTGCACGACGGCGAGAAAGGATCCGGCGCCCACCGCGCCCGACAAGGCCATCTTCCCGATCCAGGCCGTGCTCACCAGCAGCATGAGGTCAGACATGATCACGGTGACGACGTCGAACGCAATCGTCAGCCGCTGCTGCGACAACATCGTCGACTGCTCGCGACGAAACGCGTCGCCCCAACGACGGAGGATCTGCCGCTCGCCGGCGATTGCTTTGATCGTCCGCGCTCCGAGAACCGCGTTCAGGAAAATGTCGCCTGCCTCCGATCGTGCCGCGATGACGTTTCGCTGCACCGCGGCGCGGCGACGCAGGAGTAGTACCGCCACGGCCGTGCTCGCGCAAACCACGAAGGACAACACCAGGGCCAGCGCAGGTGCCGTCAACGCGATCATGAACACGAAGACGAGCAACAGTACGAGATCGAACACCGCCGGGAGCGTGCCTTGCGCGAGCATTTCGCGAGCGGTGGTGAGCCCGTAATACGCTTGAAACAGGTCGCCGGCAGAGCGGCGGCCGATCAGCGGGATGCGCAGGGAGATGGCGCGCCGAACGAATTGCCACGTGATCGACGCTTCCAGGCGGTATTGAAGGTAAAGCAGTGTACGGTCTCGCAGGATCCCGAGCGCCGCGGTGAGGCCCGCGGCGGTGATCAAGGCCACGCACAAAAGGCGCAGCAGGCTGGCGCTGTCGTCGGCGAGGGCGCTGTCCACCAGCAACTTCGTGATGAGCGGCGTCAGAGCGAGAAGCGCCTGCAGAACAACGGCGATGACGAAGACACTGCCGATGCGCACAAACTCGCGGCGCACCACCTCCGCCGCCAAACGGGTGATCGGATGCCGGACACCCGAGCCGATTTCCACCGCCATCGACGACTCGAACCGCGCCAGGCGCCTGTGCGACACGTACGCGGTCCCTCCGTCTTCCGCATCGACGACCGAGCCGAAGAAACCATGCCTGTGCACGAGGAACCACCGGTCCGCGCCGGCGTCGATGAAGGCGGGGGTGGGAATACCGGCGATGCGGCGTGGCGTGAAGAAGACAACGCGCGCGGCGACGCCTCGCTCCATCAGCGCCTTTGCCAGCTCCCGCGCGCCCGAGGCGGGCGCGGAATCACCAGCGACGTCAGCGTCGTCGAGGTCATGCGGGTGCTCGACCAGATCGAGCGCACGTCTTAACGAATCGCCAGCCGTGTAGGAACGCGGGCTCCCCATGCGGGCTCCGTTGTCACAAGGTCAATAAAGCGTTGATCGAATCGCAAACGCGATGGGCGGTCGTTGAAGAGCACACGACCGTTGTCGATTGCGATCACGCGATCGACGAACTCGAGTGCGAGCGGGTCATGAGAAACGATCACGCGCGTACAAGACAACGCGGCAACGTTTGAGAGCAGCCGGCGCGAAAGATCGGAATCGAGCGAGCTCACTGGCTCGTCCAGCAGAAGAATCGTGGGATTGGCGGCCAGCGCCCGGGCAATGCAAAGCCGTTGACGCTCGCCTCCCGACATCGTCCAGCCTTTCTCTCCAATCACGGTGTCGAAACCGTCGGGAAGGCGCATCACCACGTCGTCGAGACACACGATTCTTGCCGCTTTCAGTAACTCTTCGTCGGTAAGTCCCTCGCCCATGGCCAGGTTGTCGCGCAATGTGCCGCTGAAGAGATGCGCGTTTTGAAGCGCGGCGCCGAAGTACTTTCGGCGGGCGTCCGATGCCAGTGCCGCCGTCGGCACTCCGTCGATCAGACATTCTCCCTCGGTCGGACGATAGACACCGAGCATGAGGCTGAGCAGTGTCGATTTCCCGCTGCCGATCGGACCGATGATCGCGATCGATTCGCCGGGCTCGATGGCGAGGTTTACCTCGTGCAGAACCAGGGGCGAGTCGCCGGCGTGGCGGAACGAAACGCCACGTAAGCCGATGCTGCCCCGAGGATTCGCAGGCTCTAATGTACCCGGTGGCGCCAACTCCGCCTCCGTGACATCGCCGAGCCTGGCCAGGTAGTGACGGAGGTCGGAAAAATGTCGCACGGCAATGATCAGGCTCTCCGCCGACTGCACGGCCCCGGCGGCAATCACGGTCAGCGCAATGAAGCCGCCGATGGTTATTCTGCCGGCGATTGCTTCCAGGCCGGAAACCCAGATGATGGCGGTGGTGGCCGCCGCGGAGAGTGCCAGCGCGGTGTGCTGCAGGGTGGCATCCATCTGCCGCCGGCTGAGTCCCGCGTTGGTCCGCTCGACGAACCGGGCGCTCCATAGCTCCATGAGGCGCGATTCCGCGCCGCTTGCACGCGCCGTCTCCGACGCCCTGCATGCGTCGGCGATGATGGTCGCTTCTCCGCCGGTCGCGGTGAGCTCAGCCGCTACCGCCTGCGCGCGGAGGTCACGCGGCAGAATCTCCAAAACGGTTCGGACGATCAGAAATGCCAGGAGAATCACCGTCGATTTCAGCGACAGAACCGCGGCAACGAAGAGATAGCCGGACAGCGTTGATCCGTCAAGGATCCCAGTGACGGACCGTTCGGTGATGGTGGCGCGGACAACGGCATTGCTCTGTACACGCTGGAGCAGATCTCCCGGCCGCCTCTGCAGAAAAAACGCAAAGGGGAGGTTGAAAAGATGTTGCACAAAGTTCTCGAACAGCACGCCGTCGACCGCTACTTGCAGGCGCTGGGAAACGATGCCCCTGACGATCAACAGGACATGCCGCATCATCGCCAAGACGGCCAACGAGACAAGACCGGCCATGAACCAAGCCTCGGGGTGGATGTGAAGGATCGTGTCGAAAAGGATCTTCCCGATCAGCGGGCTGACGACGGTCAGTACTTGCAGCGTCACCGCCGAGGCCACCACTAATCGAAAGGCCGGCATGAACGAACGGGCCGCGCGAAGGTAGCGGCTGAACCGGTTCGTCCGCGCCCGGCGAGACGGTGTCGTCGCGGTGCGCTCGATCGTGATGGCCACACCCGTGAACGAGCGGTCGAGCTCTTCACGGCGAACGCGGAAGCGTCCAATCGCGGGGTCGACGATCATCGCGTCACCGCTGCTGAAGACACGTTCGAGAACGACGAAATGCGTGAATCCCCAATGGAGGATCGTGCCCGCCGGAAGGAACGCCAGGTCGGTCAGATCGGCCTGAACCGCCTCAGCCTTGAAGCCGTACTGCCTGGCGCCGCGGAGGATGGCCCACGCAGACGTGCCGTCCCGCGACACGTTTGTGGCGAGGCGAACCTCGGCCAGCGGAACCTCGATTCCTTGAACGGCCATCGACATGACCAGACAGGCCGCGCCGCACTCGGTCACCTCCATTTGGGGTGCGTACGGGACGCGTTTTCTGCGGCCCGATGTCATCGCCTCTGCTTTCCTGCTGCCGGCCCGCGAATGGTCGCCTCCAGAATGGTAAACAGCCGCTGGTGCGGCAGTTTGAAGCGGACGGTGGCCAGCATGCCGGAGTGCATGGTCATCGACGGCGGCGGCTGCAACAGCTCGAGCTCGACTCTGAAGCTGGGAGTGCCCGCGTCACTGGCGAGTGCGGAAGGAAGATCGGCCGCCGCGGCGATGTCGCCGGCGATGTGCGTTACGCGCGCGCTCAGAGTTCCATAAACCTGCGACGGGTACTCGTCGAGGGCGACGGCTGCGATTTCGCCTTCCTTCACCGATGAACGCTTTTCCTGAGGGAGCAGCGCAATCAGTCGAAACGGCGTGTGCTCGGGGATGACGCGAACGACCGGTGTGTGAGGAGGAATGAAATCTCCGGACCGGACCAGGACCTCATCGACCACGCCCGCGCTCGGCGCGCGGATGACGTTCCTGGAACCGACATAATCGAGCTCCCGGCGCCGGGCCGTCGCCATATCCACTTCGCGCCCGTGCTCGCGCAGCGCGTCGAGGTGCTGGTGCTCGAGTGCGCTCAATTCCTGCCGGAGCTGTTGCGCCGCCGAATCGCTGACGCTCAACTCCCGCTGAATCTCCTCGAGCGCGTCATGACTCTCCTGAACGGACAAAGAGCCGGCCAGACCGGCTGCAGCGAGGCGGTCGTTGGCGTCGACGCGCGCGCGTCGCGTTTCGAGCGACCGCATGAGGCTCGCCCGCCGGGTCTCCGTTTGCCGGATACGCTGCTCGATGGCGTTCCACTGCGCGTTGTACGAACGTTGCTCGATCGCGGTGAATTGGGATCGGTCGCGCTGCAGGATCGTGAGCTCGCTCTGGCGCTCCGAGACCGCCGCTTCAGACTCCGCTGAAGCGAGATAAATGAGAATCTCGCCGGACGTGACCGTTTTCCCCGGCTCCGTCGCCACCTCGGTGGCCACGGCCGGTACTTCCGATCTGACGGTGCGAACCCCGGTTCCCGGATAGAGAATGGCCCGCCCCTGCGTCGACAACTCCACGTCCGCAAACGCGACGAACAGGCCTGCAACAAAGAGAGATGCCGCGATTCCGATCGTGACCGCCCACGCCCACGGCGGCGCGACGTCGGACGGCCTCATGTCGACGCCGCCCAGGCGCCGATGCTCGAGGGCCGCTGCTCGATAAAGCACGGCCTGGTCGGTCGGCGAGGCCACGGCGGGGGGTGCTGAATCTGTCATGTGGCGCGGGTAACTAGGCCGTGATGCGATCGGGAAAGAACCGGGACGGCGCGGTCAGATGGGTGTTCATCGCCGCGTCCATGGCGGCCGTGACGTCCGTTCTCAATTCCTCGAGCGACACGGCGCCGGCATCGCCATCCCAAACAAAGTCGGCGCTCGCGCTCAGCAGGAAATCGGTAAACGCCGCCAGGAGCGGCAGTCGGGTGAGATCCTCGACGAAGAGGAATTGTCCCATTTGGTTCACCTCGAGGAAAACGTATTCATCATCGGGCCGGACGATGAAATCGAAGCAGCCGAAGACGAGGCCCAGCTCGCGGAGCACGTGCAGGCACCTCTCGATGACCGCTTCCGGCAATTCCACCCCTTCCATGACCAGGTGTCCGCCAGTGAGCCGCCAGTCCACCGCGCCACGCCCGGCGCTCGAGCGGGGAACCTTGGCCGCGAACGCCTGGCGGCCCATGATCGTGATCCGCAATTCGTATTGCTTCGGGACATATTCCTGATAAATGCCGGGCACAGCCTGCAGCAACCCGTCGGCGACAAGCCCGCTCTCGCCCATGACGGTGGAGTACGGCATGTAGACCTTCTCGTCATCGCTCCAGACATAGCCGGTAATGGGCTTGAAGATCACGCCGTCGTTTTTTGAGCGCATGAATGCGCGAACTTCCTTCGGATCATTCGTATAAAGAGTGTCGGGGGTCAGAAAACCGGCGTCAGCGGCGACCATTTGTTGTAAAGGTTTGCTGTTCGCGCGCGCGGCGGCGGAGGAATCATTTACCCAGAAAGCGCTACGGCCATAGAGCGACAACAGGCTTCGCCGCGCCATTCGGACCGACAGGTCGGCGAATGACAGGTCGGCGGGATCGAGGATGTCCCGGTCGAGCGTCATGGCAGGCCGCCGATGCCAGATCACGGCCGGATCGGCCGGCAGTTGATTCTCCGCGTCGTGAACGACGATCCTGCACTCGTTGTCGTGAAAGGCGATCGTTTCCGTCGCACCTTTCGGATAGTCGCTGGAGTGCCAGACCGTCACGGCGGCACCGTGCCGGCGCAGATTCAGCGCGACGGCATAAGAATGAAAGTCCCCGGTCGTCGTGATGATGACAATATCGTTGCCCATTTGCTGGCAATTCCTTTCGCCCGGGCGATGAGCTTCCGTGAAACGGTCAGCACCCGGTTTTGTGTTTGCTGCGCCTCGCTGCGACTGGACAAGGCCCTTTCTCCGTCCGGTTTTCTACATCTGTAGTGTTCCTCGCTCCGCCTGCTCAACCCTCAGGAAAACCATCAAAACCGCCGGGCTCTACCCAACCGTCGTCGTCACCGGCAGCATTCGTAACGTCACAACCACACTCCGTACTGGCGTTTGTAAAGTAGCCGCCTACGATCTTCTTCAGCGCCTCTTCCGCGACCACTCTGGCAAGCACTCTGCCCCCTGAACCGCTGTTGTCTTCATTCATTGTCAATTCCCTCCTATCTCAGTGTGAGTGAGACCGTTTCACGGCTTTGTCAAACGCATCGCGATAGGGGCCGATGGTTCCGACGAGGTTGACGTTCGGCGTGGTCGGCTCCCACGAAGCGACGCGGTCCTCGGATGTCTCCCTCACCTCTTCCTCGACCACTCCGTCGAATGCCTGTTCGAAGAGGGTATCGACCCGCTCGCGCGAGATGTAGCAGATGCAGGCCATCGGATCGTGCAGCCGCCATCTTACCGGTATCCGCGCGCCCGGTCGTAGATACCACCCCCACTCCCCCCCGAGCCGGTCTAGACTCCCGAAACCGACTGACAGAAAGGCGTGGCGCCATGCGGAAACTGATCTACGGCATGAACCTGACCCTGGACGGCTTCGTCGCCGCGCCCGGCGACGACCTCGGCTGGAGCGGGCCGAGCGACGAGCTGTTTCAGTGGTGGCTCGACCAGGAGCTGGCGATCGGCCTGTTGTTGTACGGGCGCAAGCTGTGGGAAACCATGAGCTCCTACTGGCCGACCGGCGACCAGCAGCCGGGTGCCACCCCGGCGCAGATCGAGTTTGCGCGGAACTGGCGGGATACGCCGAAGGTGGTGTTCTCCTCGACGGTCGACAAGGTCGACTGGAACACTCGCCTGGTCACCGGCGACGCGGTCGCGGAGATCAACCGGCTCAAGGCCGAGGATGGCGAGCCGATGAGGGTTGGTGGCGCAGCGCTCGCCGGGGCGGCCATGCGGGCCGGGCTGATCGACGAGTACGCGATCGTGACCCATCCGGTGCTGGTGGGGGGTGGCACACCGTTCTTCACCGCGCTGGATAGCTGGGTTAACCTGGACCTGGTGGAGACGCGCACGTTTTCTGGCGGCGTGCACCTGACCAGGTACGAGACGAGGCGTTGAGCGTGATTCGTTTGCTGCCTGCCGTTTTGGACCATGTTGCAGGAAGGGCGACTTTGACGGGCTCCGGGTCGATGGTCCTGAATCCATTCGTGTGACGCGTTGAGCCTGAAACAAAAACGCCCCGCGCTCCGATGACCGCCGCCACGCCGTCGCCGAGATTCCCGGCAGGGTGCAGGCGTTCGAGAGTGCGGTGAAAAGGCCAAGGTGCCGAAGCGCTGAGGGTTCCGAAAAGGCCATCCGCAGATGACGCAGATGGACGCAGAGGAGAGTCAGGTTTGATCTGCGTCACATCTGCGGATAAGCCCCACGGAGTTGCCTCGGGCTTGCGCCGCGGTCCAAATCCTCCCGTCCCTGGCGTCGCATGGAGGAGGGTTGCGCGCGGAGGCGCGCACGCACAAAGCAGCCCCGCGCTCGGCGTAGCGCGAGCGCGGGGATCCGTGGTGATAGGGACGTGCGGCCGCGGAGGCGGCCGCCACAGGAGCTGTGAGGTCGCGGCACAGGCCAGAGTGTCTCTGCCGAAAGTTCTCGAGTTCGCGGTGGCCGGACACTGGCGTCCTCGCCGGCCGGCTCGGCGGCAGCCTGCCCTGAGCGGAGGCGAAAGGGCTCGCCGCCGGGGCTGACCACCAATTCCGGCAAGTTCGGCGTACCCTTGGAGTCCACTAGTGGACTCGTGGAGTCGACTGAGTGGACTCGTGGAGTCCACTAGTGAGCTCGTAGAGGTCACTACTGGCCTCGTGGATGTCGCTTACTGGCCTCGTGAAGGTCACTACTGGCCTCGTGGAGGTCACTACTGGCCTCGTGGAGGTCACTTACTGGCCTCGTGAAGGTCACTACTGGCCTCGTAGAGGTCACTACTGACCTCGTGGAGGTGACTACTGGCCTCGTGGAGGTCACTACTGACCTCGTGGAGGCCACTACTGACCTCGTGGAGGCCACTACTGACCTCGTGGAGGCCACTACTGACCTCGTGGAGGTCACTTCACTACTGGACTTGCAAAGTCCGCCGATTTACCACTTTTGGCCGTTCCAGATCATCTCATCGCTGGATGCCGCAGCCCGTTGGTCGTTCGGAAGCGCGTGCCGGCCCAGCTACTCCCGGGGCCTCTCTTCCGGAAGCGGCCAGTTCACGGCCTCGGCGAACCCGGCGATCGACGCGCCGAGGCGCTCGCGGTGGGCATAGGCCAACCCGTGCAGCTCGCGCGTCTGGCAGAGAAGACTGGTATCCCGCAAAACCACATCAGCACGATCGAGCGAGGCGCCAAGCTACCGACGCTCGGAACGCTGATCCGCTTCGCCGCCGCGCTCGAGTGCAAAGTGAGCACGCTCGTACGCGTCTTCGATAAGGAAGACCTCGGAGCTCTGCTGCCGAAATGACCACCTCCTTCATGCGGCATGTGCGATTGAATCCACAGGCGGAAGGACGTCAATTGGTCGTCGCTGGCACACCGCCTGGGTGCTGAGAATGCATAAGTTATCTCGATTCAAAGGCTTCGGCGCTCGTTCCGAAATTCGAAGATCTGTCCTCCAACCTCTGTTCCCTCAGTTCAAAGCGGCGTTTTCCAACTCTCAGTTTCACGGACCTTGAAGAGCCGCCGCAACTCGTGGAACGCGCGATCCTCTTGCCGCCATCTTGGAATGGAGGATACACACCGGATGCTTCACATTCCGGGATGACTGACGAACTCTCTGACGGCCCATTTCAAACCGATGAGCAGAAAGTCGTGTTCACGACGGTGCTCGGTAAGATTGGCGCCGGACCAGCCGCGCTGTACACCGATGCGTGCATGCTCCGCGCGCGACCGAACATGTTCATCGCCACGGCACCGTTCGTCGCTCATGCGCTTCGTGAGGTCGAGCGCGCGATCGCTCAGCGGCTCGCCCCTGTCTCGTTTCAGAAGTGCGCGACGTGCGGCAGGGAGCGCCGCGATACCGCTGCTCAGATGGCTACGATCGCCTCGCTCGGCGTCCTTCCAGGCATCGAACTACTCAAGAACCTCCGGGGAGAAGGGAACGAGCTCGCGCATCGCGCCGGCCTCCAGCGGCCCCGGTCGTTCGATGCGGACTTCAAAGCAGCCGTCGCTCGATTCGACGGTGCATTGGCCGCGGTCCTCACAAGCCTTGCCGTACCGGCTTCAGCCGGGGCAACCTCCGAATTCCTGAACCGTGTGACGACGCGCACTGCGCCGCTCGATATCCGGCCAACCGACCGGGAGCGCAAAGTTCTGGAGTCACTGCTGAACAAAATGGCGCCGGGACCAGCGGCTTGGTACGCCGACGCGCTTGCGATCCAGGACGAGCGGTTTAGTTTTCTTTTCTCACGTGTGAATCTGCTTGCGCACGCGTTGCGCGAAGCCGAAAGCGCGCTGCGGGACGTTCTTCAGCCGCGCGGGTTCGACCCAATCAAGTGCAAGGAATGCCGTGAAACGATCAACGGGCACGAGCAGGAAATCACCGCCATCCTGAAGGCGTATCAGATCTCCGAGGATGATGAGGCCGCGCGGCTCTGGAGGCAGTTTGCAGGCGCCGCATCGACCGACGGTCTAGCAGGGCTCGCACATAAGGCGTCGCTCGATCTGCCGAAGCTTTTCGACGAGGGTACCGCAGAAGTCTTCTGGAACGTTACCAAGATCTTCGCCACGCTCTTCGCAAGGTTCGAGTACACCTTTGGCCGATACATCCACCTCCTCGATGAGCTACTCGCCGCTAAGCAACTGCGGAAGAAGCACGAAATTGCTGCATTCAAGGGGTCTATGCCACACACGGATCTGACCTATGACTACTTCTTCACGCGAGCCATTAGTCCGCAATGGCTCGTGGCGCTCCGCGACCACGACGCGTTCCAACTGACACCCGAGCCCTATCGGCGCCGGGGTGCAGTTGTGTTTCCAGCATGGCCTCAGGGCACGTACCTTTGCCGCCTCCTGGAAATGCCGTCCACAGACACTGAGGAGATCTTCGCTGTCTTTGAGCGCGCGACGGCTTCCGCGAATCCTCGGGTTCACGAGCGGATCTTGGAGGCCGCGCTGCTGATGGACAAGGAGCGGCGTCGAAAAATCGCCGAGTGTGAACGATCGTGGCTTGAAGAAAGGCGGCATATCCCCTTCCTACTTGGCGAATCATTTGGTGGGCTTGTGGTTGCACTCGCGGCAGATGGTGCAACGCAGCTTGCTGTCGGAATACTTGAGCGCCTGCTCCGACTGGAGGTCATCGAAACGGGTGATGAAAAAGATCTGCGGCTGAACGTCGACCGGCTCGCCTACGACCACCTTCTCGAAAAGGCAACACGCATTGCGCCTGCGTGCGGAACGGCAATTCTCTCCGTCCTAGCAGATGCTCTTGACACATCGCGCAAATTTGATAGGCCGACCTTGACCGCATCTCCGAGGGACTACTCCTATATGTGGCGACCGGCGATCGAGGCGCACGAGCGCAACCTGCGGGGAGGGCTTCGTGAGGCGATCATCGACTCGCTTCGTGATGCGTCCGAAGAGATTGTGCGCGCCGAACCAGACAAACTGCAAGAAGTCGTGACTTGGCTCGAAGCGAGGCAATGGAACATCTACAGACGCCTCGCCCTACATCTCGTGGCCACTTCTCCGGACTCCGATGTAGCGTCCGACTTAGCGTCGCGGTCCGATTACCTAAGCGAGTTCGATTTCCGGCACGAGATGTCACGGCTGCTTCGAGCGCATCCAGGTCGCCTTCGCGACGACATCCCTGAAGAGCTTCTTTTGATTCGCGCAACATTAGCCTCCGAGGAGGCGCCAGTCCGTGGCTTCGAAGCAGTGTGGGCACAGGAGCACTCACCGCTCGCCGCCGCCGCGGTTCAGACGATGCCTGTTGCAGCTCTTGTCGAATTCATCCGCTCGTGGACGCCCCCGCCGAGGGATCTCTTCAATGGCCAAACGCACGGTGCCCTTGCGGGCGTTATTAGGAACATGGTGCCGCAACGCTCTTCCGAGTTCTCAGCGTTGGCCATGCTATTTGTGGGCTTACATCCCACGTACATCCGAAATCTGCTCGAAGGGTTAGATGAAGTCATTCAGCGTGGCGAGAACATCAAGTGGCTACCGGTCATGGAACTCGGGTTGTGGCTTGCCGATCAAGAGCGAGCGGCGGGTGACCAACTCGTCGTCGATCCTCTCGCGGAAGAGGAGACGTGGCGTTACGGGCGCCGCGCTTTCCTCGATCTTCTCGAACACGCGATGTGGCGTGAGACACCGCTGCTCCCAGCCGAGCATTGGCGAACGACGTGGCATCTTCTGCAACGCCTCGCGCTCGATCCGGACATAGGGGACGACGACTTGACGGTGATCGATGCCGACACCACCGCGCGGTCGGTGTTCTTCGGGCTGCACTCAGTAGCTGGAAAGGCTCTGTCTCTGATGATCCGCTTTCCAGTGGTTCTGCGACTAATGAAGGTTGCCGCCACAGACGTGGAGAACACTCGGCGATACGTCTTCGACGTCGTCGAGTCGCACCTTCAGGCGACGAGCGCCAAGGAACCGACCTTCACGGTCATGGGTCACCATTTTGCGGATCTGATGGCGCTCGATGGCGAGAGAGCTCGTGGATTGGCTGGCGTTCTCTTTGTTCCTACCGGTCTCGGTCGCGCCGCGTGGTCTGCGTACCTGACGAATCGCGTTCACCTCGAATGCGGTTCTCTCCTTCACGAGCAATATTCGAACGCCATCGATGCACTCGATGGCGACTCGCGTGAGCCTTCGTTTCTCGATCTGCGTCTTGCCGGTCATGTCTTGACGCTGTACTTGAGTGGCGCGCTCACGCTTGCCGACAATGATCTCGTCACGCGCCTCTTCGCGCACGCGTCGCCGGCTCTGCGTGCGAAAGCTCTATGGGACGTTTCCCGTGGCGTTAGCGAGGCGCCACCATCGACGCTCCCCAGGCACGTCGCGCTGTGGGAATGGTGCGCAGGCGCGCTGCCAGCCGACGACCTGCGCGCGTTTCAGGGCTGGGCACGTTCAAGAAAATTCGACAATATCTGGGTACTCGATCAGCTTCTCTCGCTGACTCCGCGTGGCGTTCAACTGAGCTGCTATCTGTTGGTGGAGTACCTTGAGCTAATCTTCGATGCAGATCCGCAGCGCGTTACGCGAGCGCTCGCTTCGCTCGTGGAGCACCAGACGGAAGATCGCGGCCTTCAAGAAGTTCACGCTGCGCGCCTTGCCGTGCTCAGGATCGCGAAACGCGCGCATGAGGTCGGAGAACCAGCACGAGAGGAAGGCCGCCGCCTCGCAAACCTCATGACCGCGCGCGGCTTTTACGACTTCAAAGATCTCGCGTAGCGATGAATAAGAGCCCAAGGACCCGAAACGCGTGGCGTCATCTGCGGATCGTCTTCTCTGGGCCGCAAACCATCTTTGACGTGAATTCGGGTGCGGCTGCCATCGTGAGTTTGTAACTACGCACGGAGCTTTCCAGTTCGTACGAGCCGTTTTCTCATGGTCTCGTAGGGCAGACGCTTGTCGTTGGCGCGCTCCTCGGCCAGAAGTTGATCGTAGATGTCTTCCCTCTCACCGTGACGCTCGAGATCGATGAGCACGGCAACCTTCTCGCCCTTATCGTTCGTAACGAACTGGATGCCTTCCATTGCCTCTCCTTGTTCGCAGGTGGCAACGATGATTGCATGAGAGGACTTCCAGCGGCCCATGCACGAACGTCATGTTCACGACCCAGCGCGGCGCAGCCGCAAGCAAACCACGGATGCCCGGCAAGGTCCAGGCAAGCACCGCCCCCTCATCCGCCTTCGGCACCTTCTCCCCCAGCTGAAAAGCGCTGGGGGAGAAGGGCTCTCGAGGGTAAAGAGGCGCGAGCTCGTTTCGGGTCGACCGCACGTTTCGCGAAATCTTCGCGTCGCGCGCAGAAACCAATCGTTAGCCCAAAACAAAAACGCCCCGCGGTGTTGCCACCGCGGGGCGTTTCAATCAATAGACTGCCTACTGCACGTTCAGTGCGAAATCATCCACGACGAATGACGTCTGCAACGAGCTGTCCTCGGAGCCGACCAGGAAGACCTGGATGGTCTGGCCTTTGAACGCGCTGACGTCGAAGGACTTCTGCGCGTAGCCGGTGTTCTTGCTCAGGTTCGAATACGTTGCCAGCGTCGAGAGAACGGCGCCGCTGCTGTTGCGGATCTGCACCTGGAGCGTGTCGAAGGCGCTGGTGGTGGTCGTTTCCGCGGTGTCGATGTGCAGCCAGAAGGTGAGGGTGGCGGTGGTGGCGGTCGAGGGGATCGTCACCGTCTGCACGATGTTGTCGGAGTGGGTCGTACCGTAGCCGCACAGCCAGGCCTTCCACGTGCCGCTGTGCGCGGCCTCGCCGGTGGAGCTGTCGACAACGCCGGCGGTCGTCGTCCACGGCGCGGTGTTCGTCGAACCGTTCTCGAATCCGGGATTGCCGATGAGCTGCTGCGCGCCGCCGTTGGAGACGGTGACGTTGACCGTCGCCGATGTTCCCACGTTGTTCGCGGCGTCATACGCCTTCGACGTGATCGTGTGCGCGCCGTTGGCGGCCGTGGTGGTGTTCCAGGAGAACGCGAGCGATGTAAGGTTCACATTCGACGTCTTCAGCACGCCGTCGATGTAGATCTCCATCTTGGTCACGCCGACATTGTCGGAGGCCGTGGCGGTCACGTTGACCGTGCCGCTGACCGTGGCGCCGTTCGCCGGAGCGGTGATGGAGGTCGTCGGCGCGGTGGTGTCGCCGCCGGCGCCGGTGGTCACCTGCAGCGAGACGTCATCGATGCGGAAGAAGGTGGTCAGAGAGACGTCGGTCGTCGCTTTGAACTGCAGGGTGATGGTCGAGCCCTTGAAGCTGAGCAGATCGATCGCCGCCGGCTGGAAGTAGACGCCGTTGGTGTTGCTCGACGATGTGGAGTTGAGGTTGCTCAGCGAGAGCTTGGTGGTGGTGGTCGCGCCGGAGACGATGTTGACGTTGAGGAAGTCGAAGGCCGTGCCGGGGCTCTCCTGGGTGACGATGTTGGTCCAGAAGGTCAGCGACGCCGCGGTGGCGTTTGCCGGAATGGTCAGGGTCTGCGTCAGGAGGTCGGTCTGATTCACGCCGCCGCCGAGCTCCGCGTAGGCGGTGCCGGCATGCGGGAAGGAACCGCCCTTGACGATGAGATTGCGGCCGGTGGGGCTGGGCGTGCCGGTCCAGCCGGGGGCGCTGTTGCCGCTGGCGGTGGCCTGCTCGAATCCGCCGTCGACGATCAGCTCCGATCCGCCGCCGCCCGAGGGCGTTACGGTGAGTGAGACCGTCGTAGTGTGCGTCGTGGTGCCGCCGGTTCCGGTCACGGTGATCGTGTAGGTGCCGGCAACCGTCGATGCGCCGACGGTCATGGTCATGGTCGATGTTCCGCTTCCCGGCGCGGCGATCGAGGCCGGGCTGAAGCCGACGGTGGTGCCTGTCGGCGCCCCGGTGGCGCTCAGCGAGACGGCGTTGTTGAAGCCGCCCGAAACGGTGGTCGTGATCGTCGATGTACCGGAGGTTCCCTGGACGACGGAAACGGAGGTCGGGGATGCTGCGATGGTGAAGTTCGGCGTCGGAGCGCCGTTGAAATTATTGACGAAGGCGGTGGCGTCGACGGTTCCGACGCCGGTCACGGCGTCATATCCCGTTCCGCAACTGAAACCGGTCACGCCCGGAACGCTGTTGTTGCCGCTGGTGATGTCGTGGAACATCACCGTACCGCCGCTCGCGTACTGCGCGTTGGCCAGCGGGTAGAACTTCGTGTTGGCGTTGCCCCAGCGCTGTCCGGTCTTCTGAACGACGAGCGCCATCAGGCCGGCGAAGGAGGGGGAGGAAGCGGAGGTGCCGCCGACGGAGCTGAGTCCTGACACGGTGGCCGTGTGTCCCTGAATGACGAGATAGCCGTCATGACCGGCAGCGGTCAGGGCGATGTCGGGGACGTAGCGAACGTTGTTTGCCGGAACGCCGACGCATACCTGCCACGACGGCTTCGCGTAGACGGTCGATGCGCCGCCGCTCGAGGACCACAGTCCCGAACCGCCGGTGACGTTGCCGCTCTCATTCCACGCCATCTCCGGGATGTAGCTCTTGGCCGAGCTCTGGTTCGCGGCGTTGGTGGCGTTCCACCAGGTCGAGGGAGATGCCGTGTCGTTGAACTGTGTGCCGCCGACGGCGACGTTGAACGGAGTCGAGGCCAGGCCTGAGACCGCGGCGCCGCTGCCTGTGGCGTCGCTGCCGCCGTTGCAGCCGGCCGCGCCGCTGTCTCCCGAGGAGACGAACGAGGTGATGCCCTGCGTGGCCGCCTGGGACCAGAGGTTGTTGTAGAACGTGTTTTCGGTCGTGCCCATCGACGATTCGCACTGGCCGAAGCTCGTGCTCATGACGTCGCCGACGTTGTTGTTGACGATGTACTGCGCGGAGAGGTCGACGCCGTCGGTGGTGGACGTCGACATGGAGATGACGAACTTCACGGTGGCATTCGGTGCCACGGCGCCCGACCACTCCACGTCGAGATCGGCTTCGCCCTCTTCACCGCCGCCGAGGTTGCCCGGGTCGGTGCCGTTGTGGACGAAGACGGGATCGTTGGCCACCAGGCCGAAGAAGCTGCGGAAGAACTGCACGTCGGCCAGAGCGATGTCGGTGCGGCCGACGATGGCGATGGTCTTGCCGGTGCCGTTGATTCCGGCGGTGTAGAGCGGGCCGACGTTGTAGATGGTGGCGAAATCGGCCGGAGAGACGAAATGGCTCGTGCCGCTGGTGTATTCGGTCACCGGCCTGAAGCCGTGATTCATGGCCTTCTTCGGGAAGTTGTGCAGCGTGACCACGCCGCTCACGACGTCTGCCAGCGCGCGCGGGATCTCGGGATCCTTCACATTGGCGTGGAACTGCTTGCCATCGATGTCGAAGTCGTGGATGGCGGTGTGGAAGGCCCGCTCCACCTGTCCGACATTGCCGGTGAAGTTGATCCAGCCGCGGCCCGGCGCGATCTCATCGATCGTGAAGCCGTGCAACTGCAGCCAGCCGGTGATGTCGCTCAGATCGTCATCGGTGATCCCGAAGCGCTTGCCGAATTGCTCCGGCGTGAGCCACTGGTGATAGCTCGGCGAGCTCGGGTCGTTCAACTGCGCGACCAGGCGCTCGAGCGAGTCGCGTCCGCTCGTTCGCGGCGGAAGGAGAAGAATCATCTTCTCGTACTTGAGATTGCGGTCGGTTTGACCGCGATCCGCGATTGCTTCCGCCTGAGGCGGAGTGTTGCCGTGGAGGACGACGGTGTCGTTGTCGTCGATATTTCGCTTGCTGTGGCCAGTATTGGCCGCAAGCATCGCGGTGCTGCATAAGAGAGAGAGGACCAGAATCAACGGGACATGACGGTAGCGCATTCAAATATCCTTTCGTCCGATTTCGGGCTGGGGCCGGCAGTAAGGCAATCGGGTTGCCAGAATGTCTGAATTGCTAAGTCACTGATAACAAAGGAGAGATGACGATGAGTTGCTGTTACCGATGGGTCAACGACGCTACAGATGTCAAAAGATGACCCGGGTGTGAGGAGGGGGCGGGTCAATAAATGTCTGCGCGAACGAGTCAAAGATGATGAATTGATGCTTCCATGCTGATGTTATGATGTTTTGATGCGAACGACACTCACTCTTGATGATCAGGTGGCCAGGGAGCTCAAGGAGCTCGCGCATCGGGCCGGCAAACCATTCAGGGACGTCCTGAATGAGACGCTTCGCAACGGCCTGTGTGCGAAACACTCTCGGCCGCCGAAGCCGTACCGGCTGGCCACGGTCTCACTCGGCGGTGTCCGGTCAGGCATCAACCTCGACAAGGCATTGAGCATCGCCGATGCGATCGAAGATGAGGAAATCGCCCGGAAGCTGGAGCTGCGAAAGTGATCCTGGTCGATGTGAATCTGCTCATCTACGCCATCGATCGGGATTCCCCTCACCACAGGAAAGCGCACGACTGGCTTGAAGCGATTCTCTCGAGTACCACTCCGGTCGGTCTCGCCTGGATCGTGGCGCTGGCGTTTCTGAGGGTCACGACTCGATCGGGCATCCTGCACAACCCGTTGTCTCCTGAACGCGCCGTTGCCTACGTGGATTCGTGGCTGGCGCAGCCGCACGTTTCTCTCGTACGTCCCGGAGAACAGCACTGGCCGATCCTTCGCAACCTCCTTCAAGTCAGTGGAACCAGCGGGAACCTGACCTCGGACGCTCACCTCGCGGCGCTGGCGATCGAACAGGGATACGCGATCTACTCGGCCGATAACGACTTCCGGCGTTTCGCCGGCCTCACCGTGGTCAATCCGCTGGCGTCTTGACGGCGCTCTCCGGCCGGAATGCTGACGCCGGGACCGGCTCGCCGAAGAGGAAGCCCTGCACGTCTTCGCATCCCTGTTCCCGCAGGAAGGCGAGCTGGCTTTCGGTTTCCACGCCCTCGGCGGTGACGCGCAGGCGCAGGCCGCGAGCCATGCCGATGACCGCCGAAACGATGGCGCGGTCGGCTTCGCTCCCTTCGATCTCCTGCACGAACTCCTGATCGATCTTCACGCTGTCGATCGGGAAGCTGCGCAGATAGTTCAGCGATGAGTGCCCGGTTCCGAAGTCGTCGATGGCGATCTGCACGCCCATCTCGCGCAGCCGCTGCAGCGTGGCGATCGTGCGCGTGGTGTTCTGCATGGCCAGGCTCTCGGTGATCTCGAGCTCGAGGTCATGCGGGGCGATGCCGGAGAGCTCCAGCGCCGCGGCGATGACATGGGGGAGATCGCTGTGCTGAAACTGGCGCGGGGAAAGATTCACGGCCATGCGGAAGCCGCTTGGGCGATCGCTCTGCCACTCCACGGCCTGGCGGCAGGCCTCGCGCAGGACCCACTCGCCGATGGGCACGATCAGTTGCGTCTCCTCGGCGATGGGGATGAAGTCTTTCGGACCGACGAGACCGAAGCCGGGGCGGTTCCATCGCAGCAGCGCTTCCACTCCCGTCACCCGCCCCGAGGCGATATTGATCTGCGGCTGGTAATGGAGCACGAGCTCGCCGCGGTCGAGCGCGTGGCGCAGATCGTTCTCCAGCGACAGCCGCTCCAGCGCGCGGTTGTTCATTGCCGGCGTGAACATCTGATACGAGTTCCGCCCGGCGTCCTTGGCGCGGTACATGGCGTGGTCGGCGTTGGCGAGCAGAGCCTCGGCGGTGTCGCCGTCGCTGGGAAAGAGAGCAATGCCGATGCTCGTAGTGACGAAGAGCTCCGTCCCGTCGATCCTCAGCGGCTGCGCGACCGTGTCGAGGACCTTCTGGGCGATCTTGGCGGAATCGTCGGTGGTCTTGAGATCGGCCAGCAGGATGGTGAACTCGTCGCCGCCCATGCGGGCGATCGAGTCCTCTTCCCGTAACGATGACTGGAGCCGCGTACCGACGGTCTTGAGCAACTCATCGCCGGTCGAGTGACCCAGCGTGTCGTTGACGACCTTGAACCGGTCGAGATCGAGGAACATCACGGCAAGGGGATGTTTCATGCGCCGCGCGTGGGCCAGAGCAACGGTCAGCCGGTCCCGGAAGAGGCGCCGGTTCGGCAGTCCGGTCAGCGCGTCGTGATAGGCCTGATACTCGATCTGCTCCTCGACCCGCTTTCTCTCCGTGACGTCGCGCGAGACGCCGACGATCTCGCGAATCTTGCCGGTGAAGACGTCGCGCACACTGCGGCTGGTCGTTTCGAACCAGATCAGCGAGCCGTCTTTCTTCTCGACGCGGTAGGCGAACGTCGTCGGTCCCGACTCGTGGATCAGCGAGGAGAGATGGCGGACCTCGTCGCGGTCGGCGTCGAACACGAAGTCGTAGAAGGAGCGGCCGACGAGCTCGGACGGTTCGTATCCGAGGAGGCGCCGGCAGGCGTCGGAGGCATAGAGAAGGACGCCTCGGTTCGACGTCCGGGAGATCATGTCGGTGGAGTTCTCGGCCATGAGCCGGTAGCGGGCCTCGCTCTCGCGCAGTGCCTCCTCGGCCATGCGCCGCTCGGTGACGTCGTTATGCACGCCGATGGAGCCGACCACATTGCCGGCCGCGTCGACCACCGGCGCACCACCGATTTCCAGCCAGATGATCGTGCCGTCCTTGCGCCGCACGCGTACCTCGTACTGATCGGCCACGTGGCGCATACGCAGCCGGATCTTTTCGCGCACCAGGGAGATGTCTTCGGAGTAGGCGAGGAGGAGGTCCCCCTGCATGCCGACGAGCTCTTCGCGCTCGTAGCCGACCATCTCGCAGAACCGGTCGTTGACGAATTGGAGCACGCCGTCATTGCCGGCCTGGGCGAGCCCTTCGCGCATCCGTTCGACGAGGCGGCGGTATCGCTCCTCGCTCTCGCGAAGGGCGTTCTCGGCGAGCTTGCGGTCGGTGATGTCGATGACCGTCCCTTCCAGGATCTCGGGATCGCCTTCCAACAGATGGACGCTCTCGATCAGCCAGCAGAAGCGGCCGTCTTTCCGGCGCAACGAGATCTCGTTGCTGGTCATCATGCGGTCGCGGCGGAGAATGGCGATGTAGTCGTCGCGATGCGATGGATCCTGGTAGAGATCCCTCGCCGATTGCTCCATGAGCTCCTCGCGGGAGGAGTAGCCGAGGATCCGGGCCATGGCCTCGTTGCAATCGAGGATGCGCCCATCGATCGTGGTGCGGTAAACCCCGGCCAGATTGCGCTCGAAGAGGAGGCGATGCCGTTGCTCGCTTGCGCGCAAGGCTGCCTCGGAGCGATGACGCTGCATGGCGTTGACGAAGATCTCGCCGCTGATGCGAAGCAGCGACACCGCCTCCTCGCTCCACGTCCGCGGAACGGCGGACGCTACGCCCAGCGCGCCGAGAAAGGCGCGGTTGTAGATCATCGGTACGACGACGATGGAGTGGTTTCCGGCCTGCTTGAACTGTTCGCGCTCGGTCTCCGCCTCGGGCGGGAGGTCATCGATCGAAACCATCACGTGTTGCAGTTCGTTGAGCTGTCCGCTGATCCACGGGAACGACGCGATGGGAACGAGCGCGCCAGGGCCGCGTATGGCATTCGGATCGGCGTTCCACTCGTGCGCCAGCGCGGCGGCGCTCCCATCCTCGGTGAGCATGTAGATGTAGGCGCGGTCGGCACCGACGAAACGGCCGACGCTTTCGAGGGCGGCCGAGATCTCACAATCGACGTCGGCGGCGCCGACGTTGATGAAGTTCGTCGAGATCCCGGAAACGAGCGTCTCGAAGGCGAGGCGATGCTCCAGCAGTTCCTGAGTCTGCTTCGGGTCGGCACGCTCGTCGTTGGGATTTACATGTGTCAATCAAGTCCCCGCGCGGGGGATCATAGCGTCTCGGTCGGGTATTAGAATCGTCAGATGCGAAACCTCCTGGCTGCCGCCGCGATTGCTCTCGCCGCCTGCTCCTCCTCAACTCCGGCGCCGCCGAGTCAAAATGCACCGATCCCTCAGCCGGATTTCGAGATTCATCAGGTCGTCGGTCCGGCGCAGCTCAACTATCCAGAGGGGGACTTCGACATGAAGTTCCGGCTCGACATCGGCAATCGCGCCGACGTCCCGATCACGCTGAGCAAGGTGGAGCTGGTGACGGTGAATCCGCCGGGAGGCGCGTATTCGCTCTACCGGCGTCCCTACTACCTTCGCCATGTCATCGACCCGCACCAGATTGCCCCGATCGACATCTGGGTAAAGGCGTCCAGCGTTGGCCAGTCGAGACGCACCAACGAGCCGGTGACCATCCGCGGCACGCTCTATTTCGATTCACCGAGCGGCAGTTTCCGGCACGTGTTCGTGAAGGAGCTGAGTCAGTACGGGGAGTAGCGGTTGCGCGGTCTCGGGGTTGCGCGGTCTCGCGGTTGGTGAGTCTCACGATCCCTGCTCACTGGTGACTGCGTCTTCGAAACCAAACACCGCGAGACCCTGGAGCGGTTGGGCGGTCTCGGGGTTGCGCGGTCTCGGGGTTGCCGAGTTTCACGATTCCTGCTCACGGGTGACCGCGTCTGCGAAACCGAACACCGCGAGACCCCGCAACCGCGAGACCCCGCAACCCCGAAAATCACCGCAACCTCTGCTCCAGCATCCAGTGCACCAGTGTGGCATCGCCGTAGGCGGTGTCCCAGACGTCGTGGCCTCCATCGGGATATTCGGTGTAGCGGACGTTGCCGCCGGCCTGGCGGAGCGCGTTCACCATCGATCGTGATTCG
>Ga0247684_1000062_pt1 | contig 30146 bp, 32 predicted proteins | sample CNK25_metaG_FD_190129 | JGI IMG/M metagenome (GOLD analysis project Ga0247684, IMG submission 190129) | Soil microbial communities from Purdue University Martell Research Forest, Indiana, United States - CNK25 | ecosystem: Environmental > Terrestrial > Soil > Temperate forest > Bulk soil... | reverse complement strand
AATTGGTCGGGACACGTTCCCAATAACGCCGTAGAATTCCAAATTGCGCGGCGGGTTCAAAATAAGAGGGTTGACTAGATCGATCTCGATCGTTGCCCTGTCATAAAGACCCTGCACGACATCGAGTATATCAACAGTCCCGCCAGAGTAAGCGCCCACACCCAATTGGGTCGAAGCCGGCGTGCCGTCGCCACGCTCCGTAATGTCATACATTTTTAGGCCGGGCACGGGCAGCCAGATTTCATCTCCAGTCGGATCGCCTATAGCCTGCGGCCAATTTGTAATCCGAATGACGGTGCCGTCGATCCTCGTAATCGTATAGAGCCGAGCTAGCGCCATCCCCGGCGCGATTGTGAATGTATAGCTGTGCGACACGGGCTATTGATCCAGAGCCTCAATCAGGGTCGCCTCGGCAGTCTCTTGGAATAAGTTCGCTGTCGCAGCCTGCCTAACGGTTACCTGAAACGTAGTGGTATCAAACCTAACCGGGATATAATAGTTGCCGCTGGCGATAACTGGAAGCCCCGCGGTTGGGACATGGCCGCCTAGGAACGTGACGACGCCGGTATTGTAATCAATCGTGTAATCCGTGTTTTCGGTTCGGACGACGCTATTCCAGGAAATAACAACGGTCCCTTGTTTCGGGTGTGTGATCGCTCTAATTGATGTAAGGCTGCCGCCAGAGGCCTGGCGGACATTTAGCAACTGAAACGTGTCGGTCTGAGATACGTCCGTTCTTATGTTTTGATTGGTAAATGTATTATCTCTTTCTCTCGGCCCGTAGATAAGAAAGGCCGTGTGCCGTCCATATATCTCAAAAAAGTCCTCAATTTCCTCTGACGAATAGACCGGCCACGAGACCGTGAACTGCTTACGAGGATAGGGAGTCAACCGAATGGTAAAATCGATCCCCGTATCGCCGGGCTGGACTACGGAAAAATCCTCCAGCCCAAACTTGGCGTCAAGCTTGAATTTGTTAGGCAAGATGGAGAGATCAGCGGCCATCGTTTAATTATCGCCCAAACTGCTCGATGAGGTGTCGCCTAGTTTGACGATTGCTCAAGTCCATCCCGGCAGGAACATTAATGTTCACGGTCTTATTGGACACGTTATAATTGGTCAGGTTGCCCGACTTTCCTGATAATTCCACCGGAATGCGGCCAGAGGGAACTGGCACAAATGCCTCTGGACTCGAGCCCTCTCCGAACATGGCCAACTGAGGGGATCGGGCGATGCCGCCTCCGTCATATTTCTTCAGCGGCACCCGGCCCCATTTAGTCATAATGCCGCCGCCGGCCAGCGTCTCGTACATTCCAGGGTTGGCGTAGAAGTCGTTAGCGTTGACCCAGCGCCCTCCCGAAATGCCGGCCCCAACCCATATCATTCCAGGATGATTCGGATCGGTTTTCGGAGTGCTGCTTGGATGACCGGACATATAATCGCCGCCAAGAACGATAGCACCACCGACGAAGTTACTTCCGGACGATCCGTTGACCCCCACGCCGAATGTTGGACTTCCGTTACCGACGCCCCTGCCGTCCGGGCCACCGCCAGATGTTCCGGACGAAGATGACCCAGGCGTTGTGACCGGCGTTGGCGTCGGATTGTTGGGATTGAATATGCCAATCGGATTGCCCAGCGCAGTCGTGGTCGGCCCCGACAGCGGATTGACGGCCGAATTACCCCAATCCGTCGCGGTAATGTTCCCGGCCACGGAGCCCTGACCGTAATAACCGATCTGTAAGGCGGCGTGCCCTTGGCTATAGATCGGGTCTATTGTTGCACTGTTATTGTTAGTAGCGGTCGTGTTTTGATTGATAGAATCTTTCAAGGTATTCATCGCATCAAGAATATCACTGAAAGACGCCCCCTTGCCGAGTTGCCCACTCTGCAACAGATCGAGTTCTTCTTGCGGCGAATATCCAGCTTCCTTAGCCATGTTCAGTTGTGAATTCAGATCGGAATAGATTTTCGTCTTTCCCGAGTAGTCCGTCGTATAATCGGGAGATGAAAAGCCCTGCGATAGCAACTGCTGGAATAGTGCCTTCGCATCCTTGCCGCCGAGCACACCTTGCGCGAAGACGTTTTCGGCCTTTGCCGCTTCTGTCTTTTTTGCCTCTTCGGCCATGTAAAGCTGGGACTGAATCTGGAAAGCGTCCTGCACCTGCTTCTGATTGGCCTGATATTGTGGAGTTCCAGGGATGTTGGCAGTGTCAATCGACACGCCATATTGCCCGGCGTACACGTATTTAGGGCCGGGGCCGATAGGTATGCCCTTCGGGGATGTCGCTGCTGCGCTTTGCTTAGCCGCAGCCTGCGCAGCGTCTTCCTCTGCCTGAGCTTGCTTCACTAATGTCTGGCGAGTTTGTTCTGCTTGCTGATCAAGCCTAGCTTGCTCATTTGCCGCCGTAGCAGTGGCAGCCGCTAACGCATGCTGCGCATCTGCACCATCCTCGATTGCTTTTTGATAGGCCTGCGCAATCTTGACCCGCGCTTCCTCAACTGAGCTGCCAGTACCTATATCGGCGGTTTGCGCCTGGATCAATTCGGTTGATCGTTGCAGGTCGATAACATGCCGGCTCGTCTCGCTGTTGATTTCCGCCTGCGCCACCTTGCGCTCGTCGGCGTACATGGCTTGAAGCTTCTCTTCCCCGGTAACGGCAGACGCGAGGGCGATGGCATGGTTCAGGACGTTATTGTACGCAGCTTCCGCATTCATCTTCTCTTGGCCGGCAATGGCACTCGCCTGTTCGATAGGCAGACCGCCGGCTATTAGCTGATTTCGCGTGGCAATATATTGCGCTTGTATCTTTTCCTGCGCCGTCGTGGCATTGGCCACGCCATACTGGTCGCGCATTCTATTGAGAAGCTGTTGACCGCCAGCGTTGATTTCCGCCTGCGAAATCTGCCTCTGGTTAGACGCAACCAGGGATGCCTCATCGAATGATTTGCCCTGTTGCATCAATGTATTTCGCGTCGCGGTCTCTTGCGATGCAAGACGCTGAGCAACGCCAACAGCCTGAGCAACACTCAACTGCTCGTGCTGGGCAGCAACAGTCTTAACCGTCTCCAGCGTCATTTGCTGGCCATCACCAAGCAGACCGGAATATGACTGTTGCAGTGAAAGCAAGGATTCGTTGCGCCTGTCGGTTTCAGCCTTCGTGTCCTTCTCGGTTTGCAGCATAACCTGTGCGGAATTGATCGCTGGCTGTAAGGATTCCGAGGTGCCGCCTGCCCCCTGTGCAGCCTTCAGATCCTCCAAATCATGCGCGGTCGTTTTAATCTTTTGACTTAATTGGTCATATCTACGTGCAACCTCGTCACCATCCCGGATCTGTTTCTCCCAGGTTAATTCCATCTCATGGCCGGCGCTAACGACAGCCTCGCCAAACCCCAGAACCGCAGCCCGCCAATTGGTCGTAAGACCAGTTCCGGTCTGAATCTGCTGGTTCAATTGTTGGACGCCGTCCTTCGCGGACATAATGTTTGCAATGTCTGCGCCAGACACGATGTTCTTATTCGCATTGCCTTGCGAGATTGCGAGGCCACTCACAAACTGTTGCGCAGTTGGTGCCGGATTGTTATTATTCAATTCCTCGTTGCTCGGGATTGGGGGCACCGGGAATGGTGAGGACAGAAAATTATAGCCAGACCTCGCCCCAGAACTTAAAAGGTCTATGACCTTACCAGCGCTCGGATTGATAGAAAAATCCTTCAGCACCCTCGCCGCTTCAAGCAACTGGTTATTAAACGTCTTCTGACGCGACAGCAGTGCTTCACTGAAAATAGAATTGAAAACCTCAGACGCGCGTCTCCCGGCGTCATCGGCCTGCGTCTTCAACTCGGCAACGCGCTTTATCAGGTCATTGTCAATAGCGTCTCCAGCATGATGAACCGCGGCTTCTATGCCGCCACTTTCGCCGAGTGCTTTAATCGCGGAGCCCAGATCAAATAACCCGCCCGCCGCCCGGCCAAACGTGGCTTTACTCAACGCAGCTTGCTGCTCTTTTGTGGCCCCTTCATAAGCCTTGGATAGGAGATCAATCTGCTCGCGGGTAGATCCCGCATGCACCATCTGTTGGGCGAGGCCATCGTCAATACGAGTCATTAACTCATAAAGAGGACCAGCCCGCTGCTTAAACTGATCCATCTGAGCGGAAAATCGCTCAAGTCCCCTCCCCGCCTGCTCGCCCGATACGCCAAATTCAGCGGCCTTTTCCTGAAGGGCCTGAAATTCCGTGGTGGTCAACCCCGTGACTTGTGACACGTTGCGTAAGCGCAACATCTCTTGGCCAAATTCGTTCGCAGATTCTTTGGCCTTTTCGTAGGCGATAGCGGCAACGCCGATTGTTCCGCCTAAAGCAATACCGGCTGGTCCAATGTCGGCCATAAGCCTGCCGACCAGGCCAAGCTCACCAGCATACTCAGTGGCGCTTTCGCGCACGCCATCCATGGCCCGCCCAAAAAGGGAGTGACCTTCCGCTGCCGAGTGGGCGCGGTCTATTGTGTCCTTGTATCGCTGATTGATAAGACCAAGAACGTCCGCCGCACGGGTCGCGCTCGGGACCAATCCCTGCGCCATAGCATTGGCTAAGGCGCGGGTGTCCTTCTCCGCGTTCTGCTGCGCGCGGAATGTCGGGTCAATTCTCGCCTGCAACGACGTGAACGACTTCTCAACCGATGCCGACTTCTGGGTAAGTTGATCCGATGCAACAGTCAGCTTCTGCTCAGCATCGGCAAGCTTCTGCAACTCAGCCGCAGCGGCTTCCGCCCCCTGCTGCTGAGTAATGATGGTTATGCGACGGATCGTATCGAGGTCCATGAAGCCTTTTAACTCTCGTCGCCTGCCCCGACATTACCGGAGCGAATTTCAGCCGCGATCGTCAGATATTCGCGGTCCATCTCGAAGATTATGAACTCGAACTCAGAACGCTCCTCGGCGGCAAGCCCGTGGTGCTCTGCGTAGCGGTCCACATGCGTCCATGGGATTGGGAGATCACGCGCCAACGTCATTGGCGGCATGCCAGGAGGGCAAACGCTTTCCGAAACACGAGGGCGCCCAGCCGAGAGCCTAGCGAAAGCATTCCAGAACCAACCGCACCCTGACGGGAGCACGCCCGCTGACGTATCTTCCTGCGAAGGGGCCAGAAACATCGCATCCGGCTCTTCGGCCGCAAGCCGCGCCCGCCATTCATCATCACCCTGCCGCGTCATGCGGTAGCGGAGGGCTCTTCGGAGTTTTTTGCTACGTCCTCGATATACTCGGCATTGATCTCGGCGAGCTTGTTCGCGCACCATTTTATAGCGTTGAACATCGCCTCGTATTCCGGATCTAGGAGATACTTCTCCGCGACATCCGGGGAATAATCCACGTCGATGCCATCCCACCCATGCAAGATATACTCGCAAACTAGATGCACGTCAGATTGACGGCCAAACTCGCGCGCCTCATCGGACAAAATATCGGCGGCCGACGTGAATTTTTTAGCAAATTCGCGAGCGTTCTTCTCCATTGCGCGCTGATAGGCCGGCAGTTTTGGCGACGACACGTTGAAGCGGACGCCGCTCCATACGGGATACGGCACCCAATCGCCCACATATTGCCGATCAAGACCAGCACGAATTGACGTGAGTTTGAGTTTCTTCACAAATGCTCCTATTCGACGTATTCAAATCGGTCCATGATTACCTGTGCATTAGTCAAGGCGTCATCGCGCGAAGCCTTCCATGACAACGGCAGCTTCACGTTCTGATTCCTGCCAGTTGCATTCGGGCTGCCGTCCCCGTTATAGGTGATGCGCGGGAACTGCCAGACAAACCCACGATTACTTTTGTTAACGTAGATCAACACGCTGGACGCTGTACCGGCGAAGAAACGAGTGAGCAGCGAATTGTCGCCGAACTCCACTTCGAATTTTCCCGTGACCATCATCTCGTGTTGAGTAATATCCTGCGGTCCCAGGGCAGTGATATCGAGAGATGCTGTCGGGGACCAGTCGATGGTGAACTCGAACGTCTGGCAGAAGTTAGGGCCAGCAATCGAAGAACCGTTCTCGGTCACACGGCCGACGTTGGCTGACGCAGCAAAGACAGGGAAAGATGCCAGCGACAACGTCGCGTCTGGGCTGGCATCAAGCGTCGATGTACTCTGACTTCCGGTCATGCCCAGGTAGGTGACGTTACCAGTCAACGGCTTCTGGGCTTGGAATGTCTGATAATATTTCGAGGCGACCATGCCCGTATGCACAAAGTAGGTCGGAGTTCCCTGCCCAAGGAATGCGCGCTCGATAGTCTGCGAAAGGCGCGTGGTTCCATTCGTGATATGGTCCCCGAAGAACACCCAAATCAGTTTGCCAGTACCAGCGTCGGTCGTCCATCCAGACGGCCGATTGTCGAGTGTAATCGCATGCGCTGCAATGGCTGTAATGCGAACCGTTACATTCAGCGCAGCCGTAGCAAACTTATTGCTCGTTGATGATCCTCCGATCTTAATGGACATGCCGACAATAAGGCCGAGCGTAGTAAAGTCGAGCGAGCTAGAGCCCAACCCAGTCGAGGTTGCTGTGATGTCTCCGGATGCGCCCGCAAATCCAACCACCTTCATGCGCGAAGCGGCAGGCGGCGCCGTTTCTGCAACAAAACCAGAACTGGCAAATACCGGGGCCGTCGCCGAACCGGTCGTGCACTTGAATGTGCCGTTATTGGCGGAATTGGAATTGCCAGAGAACCGAACGAGTTGACTAGCGACAAAAGCTGCGCCTGTCGTGCAGGCAACGGTGTCGGTAGTCGTGCCGATATCCGTGATTACGCTGTCGGCCGTTCCATCGTTATCCCGCTCAGGAGTCTGCGTCCACGTCGCGCGCATGCTGGACTTGATGTCACTGTCAAGCGGCGAGTTCGGCAGGGGGTAGTGAAATTCGAAGTTAATCGGCCCGGTGTTATCGGTTCCCGTCAGGATCGGGTCAGACGAGGTGCCGTCCGGCCTCATTTCCTCGGAGTCCGAAAACGTCGGCTTATAGGCCAACGTCTCGCCAGTAAACCGACGCGCGCGCATGCGCGGAGTATTCGGCGTCGTGCCGAGCGTGACCTCTTCAACAGAGGTAACTTGAGTCCGATTGCTGGAAGCGGCCACGGTGGTGGTCTCCTAGGGTTTGAGCGGAAATTACTCGTGCGCCTGCACAGCAGGCTCGTCGTCCTTCACTTCTTCGATGAAGCCGCCATCGATGAGGCCCTCATGCGTGAGCGGTGCCACATCGTGCTCCGGGCCAAGTTCGTCGCCCTTCTTAAATTTCTGGCGCGCAGATTTGAACGGCTTTAGGACCGTGTGCTTCACAGCGATGTCTCCTGGGATTTAGCCTTGCAGATCGAATTGGTAGGGTGTCGCGAACGACAGCCGGTAGTACGGGTCCGCTTCCGTTATGTCCTCAACGGCTGGCGATGGGGCATAAGTAATAAGCAAGCCAGAGGCCATGCTCGTGCCGTCAACGCCACGGAATAGGGTGCGCAGCGTCTCAATCCACGCGAGTGCCTGTCCGGTGCCTTCGCCGCGGTTAACGCAGAGCGTGATCACAAATGCACCTGTCTCGCGATAAAGCCTCTGCCCGGGGACGCCTAAGCCGACGATATCCTCGTTAGCAACCGGATAGCTAATCAATAGGAAGGGCGCGCCATCTGAAGGGGCCTGCGACTCTGTGTTAGGAGTTGCCCACAATCGCACCGCAGTAAAGTTAGCCGTGAGGCGACTTTCAATCGCCTGGCAGACCGCTAGACTTGCCATATCAGCGCATCTTCATAATGATGGCCGGTGCAGCCGATAGCCATTCGGTCGAAGGATTCCGCCGCCTGACGCGGCGATGCGTGCTCTTGCGCGCCCAGTTCGCCAGATCGCCTGACTGCAAGGGGCGATAACCGAAGTCTATTTTTGCCAGATTGCCGAATCGTCCGCGAGCTATTGCGGCAACTGCCTGGAACACGTCATGCCATCGCTCGACCTTGCGAGCATAGGCGACCGTATCGACGAAGACATATTCATCTGCGGTCGGCGGCTTATTCGGATCGCCGACTTGGCTGCCGTCCGCATACACGACCAAGTTTCGCTCATAACGTCCAGTCGGGCCTTTCGGCGCGTGCTGCCTGAGCTGGTCATAAATCCAGCCAACTGCCTCGCTGAATAACTCGAACTCATAGGCGATGCTGCCGCCGTCCGGATTGACGTTCTCTTCCGTCCCGCCTTCGGTGCCGTTTACCCAAGTCTTATATGGCGTCTCATGACCGAGCGCTCTGGCATTTTGCGACTTGGCTTCGGCCAGAACACCACGGGCATATTCAGCGATCTTAGCCTGTGCCGCAGATCGCGAAGTCTCTTGTGCGACGATCAATTTGATGTCGCGTGCGATTGGATCAATGCGGGTGGTCGTGGCCATCGGTCACCCGCACTGGTCTCGATTACCGGCCTACTTCGTTGCCGTCAGGATCGCGAATTCCCTGCGTCCAAGTGCCGCCCGACTCGACCCACAACTGCTTGGTCATGCTGCCGTCGTAGAAGTCATAGACCTGGTTAGCGGCATCCTGATTGTCCATCTCGGCAACATGCGAATCGTCATAGGCTTCGCCGCCCTCTGGAGCGTCTTTGTGCCGCTTGTACCAAAATTCCCACATTTTCAATCTCCTTTGTTTAGTTCCCACGGATCTGTATTTCGTAGGCAATCAACACGCCGTTGATGCTTCTTGTTGAGTCATCTGGAGGAGCAACGATGGCCATCTCCTTACCACGCACGACGATCTTGTCGTCAGCCGTCAACGGAAGTGGCATCTTTCCGATCAGATCGTCAGCATACAAAATGACTTTGCGATCACCTTCGAGAAGCTTGGTTCCGACTAGCTCCTGAGCCGAATCCCCCATCACTCGCGCCTTGGCCGTGACATCAAAATGCGGTCGGCCCGTGCCCGTTCCAGTATAGCGGCGCACAATCACAAGATCAGTCATGGCGCGCAGATAGGACGCCTTCACGCGATCCGGATTCACGACCCGACCTTGACCAAGAGTAGATCCAGAAACTTGCCGATACGGCTTTGATGGTACGCGACTTCCATCTTGTCGATAGCTACGTGAGGGCTGGTCTTGGCGTGCTGGTCCGCACCGGCTGGGACGTTACGCGCCGCCTCATCCCATGCCTTCACCACTTCATATTGTTCGCCTGCGTAGGTAAATCGCGTCCCGGGAGTTACGTTAGGGACCATACGACATGCACCGCCATGCGTAGCCGGGGCTAGCACTATGCATTCGCTTGGCGACAATGGCACGATGTGCGCCCAGGTCTCCCGGCCACAGAGCGATATCAATTTGCGCTCGCTCATTTCTGCATCACCGTCAGGAATATCGAAACTTCAAGGCGGCGACCGCCAGTCGTCGTAATCTGATGCGGGATGCGGAATATCGTTCCGGTGGGGTCGTCCCAGTCGGGAGAATCTTGGTCAGCCACGTTGACATCGAAGAAGACGACGCCCCCGGTCGCAGTGGCCGATTGGGAGTCAATCTCAAGTCCAGCGGCGATGGCATCGCTAGGTAACCGGAACGTGCTCGTAACCAACGTATCGCTGGTCTCAGTGAGTTCTGCCGCCCAATCGTTGGAGTAGTCTTTCAGTTCCTGTGGATCGAGCGGAGCCGCCCAGGCTAATGGCATTTTCCACGGCTCCCTTTAGTTCTCGGACGGCGTAACAGCCGATCTGTCTTCGGCATTGACCAAGGCCGATCTTGACTCTGCCACAACGGTTGCTGCCCGCGATGCATCGGCCGCGGTCGCGACTGATCGAGATTCCAGCGCCACGCTCTCGGCCCTATTTTCCGCCACCACTGCAACACGACGTTGCAACGGCGTGTAGGACGGGATTGGGCGAACGACTTGGACAAACGCAAGGGAGATTTGTTGCCGCGCCGAGAGGCCCAATCTTGACCGGAGCGGCTCGGCAAATGGCGAAAGATACCGCGGGTCTAGCGACGGAGTAGGAGGAACGATTTGGACTAGGGCAGTATCGATGCCTCGCCCGCGCCGAATCCGTACGGGCTCGGAGTAGGGCTGCCGCCACCGGTCAATCGATACGGTTTCGGCGAACGGAGAGCCCTTTACAAACGCTAGGGTTGCCTGTTGCCGCGAAGAAAGGCCTAGCCTTGATCTGGCTGGCTCAGCAAAGGGCGATAGCCACCGCGGGTCCGCAACGCTCTGGACAGTCTGGACAAGAGACGTGTCCGTGCCAAGACTGCGGCGGGTACGTAATGGCTCAGAATACGCTCGTAGCCACCGATCAGCAGACACCGTCTCGGTGAACGGGGCTGATTCTACTAGTTCGAGCGCAGCCTGATGTTGCGCCGATAGCCCTAACCGCGACCGTACTGGCTCAGCGAATGCAGATAGCCACCTTGGATCGGTAGCCGGGGTACTCGCGACGGTCTGAACTAGCGCGATGTCAGGGCCGCTGGAACGGCGCAACCGCACCGGTTCTGCATAAGGTTGCAGCCACCGGTCAAGAGAGACCGTTTCCGCAAACGGAGCAGTTTTTACAAATGCCAGGGTGGACTGTTGCTGCGATGAAAGGCATAGCTTTGACCTGACCGGTTCAGAGAAGGCCGATAGCCAGCGCGGATCTGTAGACGGCGTGGAAGCGACGAGTTGAACCAAGCATGTATCGATGCCGCGACCGAACCGAATACGTACAGGCTCAGAATATGGCTCCTGCCATCGGTCAACCGAGACCGCCTCGGCAAACGGAAATGCCTTCGTGAGGGCTAACGTTTGCTGTTGGTGGACTGGAAGCCCAATCCTTCGGCTTGGATCGAGTAGCGGCCGGAACCATTTGTCAGAGGCGATCGTCTCCGATGCTGCCACCAGCGGCACATTGGACGATACCTGATACTGGAACGAAAAGACTTTCGGAGTCGCGGCCCAATTCGTCGGCACCGCGCCGACGCCGCTTCCAGGCGTCGCGAAAACGGTCGGAGAGAAAGCGGAAGCGTCCTGCCGTCTAGCGACCGAAATCCCAGGACGAGACCGGACGGGCTCCGAGAATGGTTGATGCCACCTGTCTTCGGTGACATTTTCGATGGCGATAAAAGTCGAACTGCAATCGATAACGCAGAATCCACCACCAGGATGGAGCGACCATTGGCTAGCCCACTTATCGGCAGTAGTCGCCTGCGCAGCGGCGGGAGTGAATGGAGCCTTTGCCGATACCTGATATTGGAATGAGATGACTTTCGGAGCTACCGACCAATTGGTCGGGACAGCACCGACGTTGTCGCCAGTAATTGGAACCAGATAGACAAAAGCGGCATCGGGGCTGCTAGCCGCAAATCTTCCGCTCGGCCTGGATGACCACTGGCCTGCCCATTTATCTAGGGTGATCGTCTCCGATGGCGGCGTAAATGGAGATTCCGCCACGACTTGGTATTGGAACGAAAAGATTTGTGGGGTCACCGTCCAACTGGACGGAACGGCGCCGACATTATCGCCACTAGCAGCGATGACGACAGGGACAAATGCAGCATCTTGCCCGTGCCCATACCGAACACAGACAGGCTCGGAATACGGGATAAGCCAGCGATCAGCGCTGACGTTTTCGGCAAACGGTGACGCCTCGGTTAGTGCAAACGTCTGCCACCGAGCCGCATCACGGATTCGCTGCGTTGGCAGGGAAAGGTCCGAGAACCATTTGTCAGACGTAATCGATTCAACGGAAGTCGTTAGACCGGACGCCAGATCTCGTCCGGCATTTCGCCGCCGACGAGTAGGTTCAGAGAATAGACCCCACCAGCGATCAACGCTAACCGTCTCAGCAAACGGGGATGCACCGACATAAGCGGCGGCCACTTGATACGGAACGCCAAGACCAACACGCCGCGTTGGCAACGGAAGATTGGCAAACCACCGGTCTGATGTAGTTGTCTCGGCAAACGGCGACGACTGCACCAGCGCAAGCGCTTGTGGTCTCTGAGCCGCACTACGATCTGCTACCCGGGTCGGCAGCGAAAGGTTAGCGAACCACTTATCGGACGTAATGTTTTCACTGACCTGGGGCGCCAGCGTAGCAGCGTCCAGGTTCGTTAATCGCCGCAGCCTGGGCTGCTCTGAGAACAGACCCCACCAACGATCAACGGTTACCGATTCAACGAACGGAGACGCGCCAGTGTAGGCCGATGCCAGTTGGTGCGGAACACCAAGACCACCACTCCGATTTGGCTTGGAAAGGTCGGAAAACCACCGGTCAGGCGTGGTCGTTTCAGGGAACGGCGACGATCCGACATAAGCCGCCGCCTGATGATGAGGGGTACCGAGGCCCTTGCGCTGTGTTGGCAGAGAGAACGACGCGAACCATTTGTCAGGCGCGATTGCTTCGACAGTTGGAGTAAATCCAGGGGCGACTAGCGAGGCCGATCGCGGCCTACGGGGCTGCTCAGAAAATAGCCCGAACCAGCGATCTGCGGTAACTGATTCCGGGAATGGAGCAGCCTCGACATAGGCTGAGGATAGTTGGTGGGGAACACCAAGGCCCGTCCGTCGTGCTGGGACGGAGAAAGAACTAAACCACTTGTCAGTCGTCGTTGCGTCGGCGACTGCCACAAACCCGTGCGCGTCTAAGCCGACCGCGCGCGAGCGGCGAGGTTGCTCAGAAAGCGGCTCTAGCCAACGGTCAACAGATACGGTTTCGGCAAAGGGGGCGAATCCAACACGCGCCAATACCTGTTGGTTCCGGGCAGACAACCCGACGCGGCGTGTCGGAAACTGGAATTGAGTAAACCACTTGTCGGCACCGATTAACTCTGCGACCACAGGAACGGCCGCCGCGACCTGATATTGGAACGTCTGGACGGTTGGGATCGCAATCGATATTGCAGGAACCGAACCGGTACCGCTACCACTAATGGGGGCGGGATAGAACGCCGAGATGCCACCCGGAACCGGCCGCGCTCGTCGCGGCTGTTCAGCCAACGGGCTGTGCCATTTATCGGCGGTGATTGTCTCCGGTGCCGCTGCCGACACTAGAACCGGCGTCGCAGAGACCTGATATTGCAACGACTGAACGCGAGGCGCGTCGGTGGTGCTAAGCTGAACTGAATTGATGACAGTGCTGGCTACAACCGGAACAAAGACTGCCCCAGAAATCGCCGCAACCGCTATGGCTTTCGCGCGACGTGGTTCGGTGAGTAACTGATGCCAACGGCTTTCGGTAACCTGCTCTGGCCGCTGTTCCGGCGTCAATACCGGCTCTTGCCTAGCAGGATAAAGCGTCCGCGACATCTAGTAAGCCACCATTTCAGCCCTTGGTCGCGTCAGCACTTCCGGCGATGAATCAATGCCGCGCCACTGCAACGCACTAATGTCGAGCTTGAAGGAGTTGGTCCCAAGCGTAATTTCACCAGGATTTGTCCCTGTAAATTCAGGAGCGACAGCGGATGTCGAATTAACGGCCTGATAGCCTACAACGGCCTTCGCATTCGAGGAATTGTTGGCCTGGCCAGCCAGAAGATTAGGCGAACTGGCCGAGAACGTTGCCGACGAAGGCGCCGTCATCCACGCGATGACAATCTCCTGCGGCTGCGCAAGCGTCCCCGTTGATGGGCATGTAAACGGCGACGTGAGATCAGCCGTGCCATTCGCCGGGTTGGTGTCCAACGGACTCAACGAGACCGGACCAGCTATAACGGCAACGAATCCAGCATAATCGTTTGTGCTAGCAGATGCAGCGACGTGGACCGTAGTCAAAGTCCCTGGGGCTGACGCCCTGGCCCAGAACGCCCTTCCAGTCTGAGTTCCAGTATCGTTTCCCGCATTGGTCGCGGAATAAGTGTTGCTCAGATTGTCCGTGCAGCCAGTGGCCGTTAGGTTGGTCTGCTGGCAAAACGCGACGAAGATTAGGTCTCCTGTCGCAACAGCAACAGACCCCGTCAGATCGGAGGGATTGGTGATGCTGTTAGCATTGCCGGTAAGTGTGCCTCTGAGGTCGCCGAAGGCCATTTCGTAGCCTTTTTACGTAGTCAAGATGTCGCCGCTTCCATTATCAAGTGGAACGTCGGAATTATCCGTGAGAGTGTCAAACGTTGGCGGCGGAGGCGGCGGTGAAGCTGGGGGCGTTATCTTCTTGGCATGCGTATTGGAGACGATGACTACGATTCTTCTCATTTACCTCACCGCCTCGTGAATGTTATATCCCGACCACGTTTAGGCTTTGTCCACTGTATCTTACCCAGGCATGGGTGGAGCCACCACCAAACGCGTTATCTGACCACGTGGTTGTCTCGCTGTCGCCGATATTGAATTCTTGGCCCTCAAACAGCTGAAATACATTTATAGCAGCAGTGCCACCACTTGAACTTGCCAGTGGCCCTCCAACAATCGTATAGGTAAAAGTACTTAGACCTGTAAATGTTGCTGCGAAACTTCCATTATAACCAGACACCGGTACACCAGAAATAAGGACGTTATACGTTCCAAATAGGTTAGTAATATTACTAAAGTTAGCATGAAGAGTTGCTGTATTCCCCGAGCATGTCACCGAAGTTATCAGAGCGGACCAGACTAGATCACCCGCCGCGGGCACTACCGTGGCGTTACAGCCGGTGTATTTGGAAAACGCACCGTTTATAATACTCCAAGGCACGCCGCCATGGGTGCTGCTATTAGCTGCACTAACCCCAATATAACCTGATGGTGTATTTAAGTTGTCAACAGCAATCGCCGCCTGTTCGTATTGACCAGATACAGTTACACCGTAGAAAGTTGTTAAAGCGTTATTTATTTGGATGCCATACTGCGGTCTGCTACCATAAACCGTGACACTTTCATCAGCGTCAATACGGACGCCTTTCATAAGTGTCTGCCCCCCTGAATTGGGCAGGTAAAGAGCCGTGCCGTTGTTTTTAAACCAACATCCCACGAACAACGATCCGGCATCAAATTGCGTTACCAGATTTGGTTTCAATCCTGCATAAACACCGAACTGATTGCCCTCAAAATAACAACCTTGAAAGGAGTGGCCACCTTGCTGTCCCCAAGTAATGGCACCTTTTTCGTAACCCGTGATACGGCAATTACTGATCGCTCCGTTTGCTACAGAGACAATACCAATTGAACCAGAGGTATGAATCCCTGGATTCACCTGACAGTTTATGAGAGTAAATTCTAACGAAGTTGATCCGCCATCGACACTGTCATCCGCCGTGGTATTAATCCCAATGTTTGCAGTTATGTTGCAGTCTCTGAGAGCTGCGCCTTCTCCCCCAAGTCTGATGCCGCCACCAGTCGCATGGTTATTTACAATGTTTAGTTTCTCAATAAATGACTGGCTTGATGCCGATACGCCTCTAGTAATTACATAATCATTAAAGTTTCCCACTATGGTTGACGCGCCGTAGCACCCAGTAAGAAAGGAAATTGTGTTACCGACAGTAGCCGATGCTAGAACAATCGGCGCGGAAACGACATAAGTTCCTGGAGGAAAGAAGATTCTACCCCTGTTAGTAGTCGAGGTTGTCCAATTGATGGCGTCCATGATTGCAGACCAATCATCGGTAACGCCGTCTCCAGTTGCACCAAAATCTTTAACATTATGAAAGTCCACCAGCCTATCAGGCATTGTGCGCGAGTGCCCAACCGTTCCCGCGTCCGCCGTTGGAAATGCAAATGCCGTAAATGGATTAGTCATTTGCCAACCACAGTCCAGTTTGTGCCGTTGTAACGGACCAGATAGTGGGTTGTGTGGGTTCCTGTGTTAGTCGCTGTAGCGCCCCAAGCTAGTCCGTTAGTACCATCCGATATGTTATACATATCCCCCTCAACTACGTCGCCGCCCGTTGGAAGCTGCGAATAGGTCCACACTGGAAAAGTATCACAGTCTTGAAACAAGGCTGTATAAGCATTGGAGGGCAATACCCAAGGTGTGCCACCACTAACTGCTTGGGCAGTGCAGCCTTTAAACACTAGATTTGCGCGACTACTCGCAGTCGCTATAGAAAAGCCAGCGGTTAAGGCAACGCTGTTTTGACTGCAATTTAAAAACAGTCCATAGGAGCAACTAGAGCTTATTCGAAACCCATAATCAGCTGCGGTGCCATTAGGATAACCAGAATTTAGCACCCCATGACCAAGAATGCCGCAACCACTGATAATAAAACCTGTGCATGTTCCAGCAAAATCATAGCCGACTACATCGGCTTCACCGCTAGAAGAGGCGAGTGAAAAGCCAGATGCTCCTTGATCAGTCCCGGCACTATCCAACCCGAATTGATACCCTATATTGCACCCTTCCGCACGGCAACTATAGACAGCAAGTCCAGAACCATATGCGGTTAGACCTGTACTAGTTGAGACGAAATCACAGCCAGATAAAACACCTGAACCGCCAATAACTACTCCCTTTGCTGTATAAGGTGAGGCATTAGGACCGGAAAATCTACAGTTTTCAAAAAGAACGTTTTGAGAGCTATTTCCAGGACTATCCTCTGTCGTTACAGCGACCTGTCCCAAAATTCCGCAATCACGAAATGCTGCGCTAAGACTTGACCCCACACGGACACCACCAGCCGACGAGCCAGTGTTTGAGTTTTGGATACTAAGTTTTTCAAACACCCAGTTTCCGCCCGTATAACTTGGCGATCCCGAGTTAACGTCGTGTCGGTCAAAGACAAAGCCATTTATGTTGCAGGAAAGAGTGGTTCCCGAATCACCGATAAAAAGGATTCCGATATTCCCATTGTAATTAAATGTGATTGTGTCGTTTAGAGTATAAAATCCCACCGGGAAATATACAGTCCCGCCACCCTCTGCGGTGGCGGCATCAACGGCTGCCTGAACTGCCGCTGTGGTTTGAGAAGCGTTAGCCCCGGTCGGGTCGGCCCCGAAATCTTTTATATTTTTGATATCGGATAACCGTTCAGGCATAGTACGGCCTGAAGTTCCGTCACTAGTATTGAAAGAATAAGTAACAAACCGAATATCCATATTATCCCCAGGCCGAATAAAGCATTTTTAGGTCATCACTACCAATTTCCAAAGCCGCTGGGGACTGAAAATGCATAAGAAGTTGCGCCAAAATTTGCGGTAAAAACATCGTTCCCCGAGCCTGAAGTTCCTACAGTAGCCATCGCAAAGAGTGCGCCCGCCCCTCGTGTCGATATATCAATTCCACCACTACCAGACGCAGGATCAAGCCCTGCATTTGCATTCCAGTTCCCTCCATTAGCGCGTATCCAAAGAAGGTTATTGTCAATGTCCACAGCAAAGCACATTGTATCCCCTTGCGCCCATGAAATACCCGTGTCCGTAACGCTAACTCCATTTACATAAATTAGCCCGCCGGAAAACCAACTAACACCGGACGTATAACCCGCTGGGAAGTCTAGACTTGAAGCCGCAATTCCCGCCCCTGTACTTATCTGAGAGGTTGCGTTTATGGTGTCAGCGTGAATTTCCCAATATTTCTTCCCAGAAGACGCAGAAGCAATAGAACGGACGCCTGCGAAGGTGGCACTGGAGCCTGTAGCGGTTAAATTGCCACTTGATAGACTAATGGCTGCGCTTTTGTCGGACGGATTCCATGTCGTGGTCGCGCCACCCCCGCCGCCCCCTCCAGTCAAACTGATAACGCTAACCTGCGACCCACCAAACCCGCTGGCGCTCCTCCATGATCCTCCAAAATCGTTCATGTTAGCGCGATGCCTCTAAAAACCAGCGATCAAAATCCAAGGTGCGTTCGATACGCTCGATCTTCGCTTCAAGCGGATCGCAACGACCGCGATTGACACAGGCGGGGCAGATCAGGCGCATGCAGGTTTTGCAAAGCCCGCCAACCTCTGTCGGGTCTTGTTTTGCCTTGACGTGCCGCACGCGATTGCAGTGACCACAACTGAACGTGTTAAGTTCTATCGCGGCCTTGTCGGGCTCGGTGATGCAGGCATAACCCTGTGCACGCAACATCATGCCGATGGCTTCTCGCTAGGAGGCGCACTCACTTGGAGCACAGCCTCTCCGCTCATGGGACGAGCGGCTGGGTCTTGTGTCGTCGTGTTCCCAGACGGTCCCGAGACTTCAACTGTGCCGATTGGCGTCAATCCAAGTCTTTCACTCCAATCATCTTTCGGCTTCGTTGCCGCAGCCGGATTCGGCAGATTATTGGCTGCCGCATAATCGCTCAGGAACCGACGAACGAACGTATATTGGTTCTGCGGATCGCCCTCGCCGGAGCCACCGGCTGCGGTATAAATATCTGCCAACAGTTTACCGGCATCGGCATCGCGCTGGGCCTTGGACCACCCGTCATAGGCCCATATACTTTCTTTGAAGAGAGCCCGAATGAACGCAGAAATATCAGGATTAGACATAGAAATCTTGTCGGCAAGATCATTCGCATACAGACTTGGAAAGCTTCCAAGGGCCGCAATAGCTGTATCAGGAATGTCAATCCCAAGATGGGCTTCTCGCCATTTACGAAGTTCGACGGGATTCATAAATCCTCACGGTTTGCGGACATCCCACATTAGATGAACCCTCGGCGAGTCCCCGTCATTGATGACGGAGTGCTCAGCGAGCGTATTCACGCGATAGGCTTTCCCGACTTCCATGTGATGGCTTTGACCATCGACAATGAAATCAGAGCGGTCGTTAGTTGCTAACGGCACATGAACGCGGCAGAGCCAATACGGGGCCTGCTGATCGCGATGAGGCTCAATATAGTTGCCCGGCATCACCACGGACAACATCCGCTGATAGACGGTGCATCCTGGGAAATGGACCATCACGTCGCTAACAACCGGCTCGCACAGGGTTCCGAAGTTAAACCAACCGAGGTCAGTCACCATCGCCGGCCTTAGTGGCAAGCCTGGCTTGTCCTGCTGTGGCCAGCACTCAAATGGAATGGCAGAAATCCAGTCCGCCATTCCCCTGACATCGACAGGCCCGATCTTCTCGACCGAGCCGGTAAATCGCGACAGCAATTATTCCCACCAATGGAGAGTCGCCATCACCGTGCCGGTATAGGCTGGCGATTTGGCCCGGAACCCAAGGCCGTTAGTGGTAGTGGCAGGGACGACAAGCTCTCCGCCGGGGGCGGCGACCCATCGATACGAGGCTCGCTGGTTTACCCCGATTTCGATCAACTGCGTCGCGGACGTGATAGTCGGCTCAATCGTGTTATTACAGGTCGCAGTAATCAGCGACGCAGCATCGCCGGAATCCATCGGTGCCCCGGTGCCACTGGTCCCAGTCCCGACCGTAGTTTGGCGATTGACCACATATGACATCGCATTGTCAGCAGGAGTACCGTCCGCACCGAACAATACGTCATAGATCCAAGCCTTGCGCAGGGTAGTGGCACCGGTGACCGCCGTCAGCGACAGGACGGTCTTGTACGTGGTGGTCATAGCCTGCTGAGAGCCGGCGTTGCCGGCAGAAATAGCGTAGCGGGACATTGTAGTTGGGCTCCATCATGGGAATGCGGCGTCTCACGACGCTGCGATAACCGTTGCCCAAGCGGCGTTTTGGATGGGCGGGAAACCGCAGTGGGGCTGCGGAACGTTTATCTTGCGCAGAGACGCACGGACAAAGAAGTGTTCCCAGCATACGTGCCGGCAGTTAGAATGCGCGCTCGGAAACGGTCGCCTAGAATCCCGTCCACCGACGTATTATCCGTCAAGGCGCCAGCCGCAGCGGGGGTTGTCTTTCCAGTTAGACCAGACAGATTGATGTAGCTCTGACTGCTCGTTGTATCGAACGCTAAGCGGGAGACTTCAATCCACGTCGTGCCCTGGTCTAGGGATGTTTCGATCATCACCTTCAGCGTCGTCCCGCCTGAGCCGCGGTTGAAATTCACGAGGATCGTCGCGCCAAGCATGCCATCCAGGTCGCCGACGTAAGCCTGATTGCCGCTGGAGTTTGAAACCAGCGTGATAACGGCGGCCGTCGTAGCAGCATTGATTGCCGCGAGATCAGCATCGCCGAGGTTATGAATGCCGGGGTTATCCATCATGCACCGCTGACCACCGGCACCCGGTAGTTATCGAGAACGTCTTCAATGTCGGGAGTCATGTTTCCGGTCGGCGTGTTGGGAACCCAACGCTCCTCGGTAATCACGCCGGGCACGGTGACGCTCTTAACGAGTGGATCAATGCCCTTGTTCATGTAACGGGAAACGGCCATGCGGATGACCGCGTCCGACACGTCAGATGGCACTGTTGCGTAACCGCCCACGTAAACCACGACGATCGGAAAGACCGGCCACGGTCTTGGATATCCGTTCACGTCCAACCGAATCAGTTGGCCGTTCGCATAGTCGATGCGGAAATCGGTCGCATCAACCAACGCGCTCCCGTTCTCCGTAACGGACGTGACGGAGATGATCGGACTGCGCGACAATTGCAGCCCAGGAATTCCGCCGTGAACGAAACGCAGTCCCCGATCTCGCTGCGCCCAGAACTCGTCGGTAATCGTCTCGGCGACGAATGCGCAATTACAGTATTGTATAGCTGCCGCGGACGCGCTCGAAATGTATCGACGCAGGACTGCATCAGAAGCGCCTCCCGAGATACCCAATTCCGTCTTCACATCGTCAAGATTAGCCAAGTCGTAACTGTCAGCCGGGACCGTGACGGTCGAGATCAGGTTCGGACCCATGTCAGGCCACGCGCACCATGACGACGCTTCCGTTGCGATACAACTGCCCGACAGCAATGCCACCGATTGCGGCAGCGGCGTCGTCGGCGAAGTCGGACAGGCTCGCAGTTCGCGCGACACCGATCAGGGAATTACCGTCGCCATCCCTAATATCGCTTCCGCGCTGGACTACGAGGATCACGCCGTCCGACAGGTACAGATCTGAACGCTGGTATACGCGCGTTCCATATTGATCAAGTTCATTCGGACCAGGCGCGGCGCCCATGATCGGCTCCAAACTATTGCCATGCGTCTATTGGCAGGCCCTTATCGCGAAAATCGCCGACCGTTTGATGGACCGCGCGAAGATCTCTTCCAGGCCATTTGATCATCAGTTCAAGATGACCAACGGGAATGCGGTTAGCGTTGTAGAGAGAGTTCCCGGCCGCCTCCCATTTATCCCAGAACGCAATGTCAGCGTCTCTTCTTCCCTCGCCCCACGTGAGGTCAGCGGCTGGCACGTCGTGAAACCATGGCCGCTTGAGGCCAGAAAACTTCTCGGCGCGGAAGATCGTCAGGCCGAAATGCGCAGTTGCGATCTTCCTCAGATCAGGCTCAAACTCTTCCGCAGCAATCTGACCGGCGTTTTTCCCGTCGTCATTCTTGATCGTGAACAGCGGCAGCTCTTTCCCGCGACCAGACTGCATTGCAGCAATGGCGTCCGCTTCGGGATGGCAGCACAAAAGTTGGATCAGTTGCGATGCATCGCGCTTGGTGAAAAACGTGTCGTAATCGAGGGTCAGGATCGCGTCCGGCTTATCCTGTTCGATAGCCTCCTGAATGACGCGCTCGATGCATTGCGCCCAGTAGGCCCCGGTGTGCTTGCGGAGTTTAACTCCGAGCGGAGGTAATGCCTCAACACAGGAGAACATATTGTCCGTGAATGCCAACCGAGGCATGCTCATCACGGCAGAGACGCTGATTGACGACTGATACGGCTTTGTGCCGCATAAATTAAGTGAGACCGGAAGCGCCGCGCAGTCAGGCAGTTCAGACTTCCATTCCCGCACCAGCATTAAGCCAGCAACCGCAAACTCATGTGTCAGGCTTTCTTTGTCAAAGATTACCTTGTGAAAGTCGGCCGCATCGACTTGGCCTCCCATCACATAGCCTTGCGTATTTATGGGCTGGCCGGCGACGTAATTTTCGGCGATCCATTCGAAGTTCGGAACCGCAACCCGCAATTCCCCGCCAGGCTTCAGCACCCGAACCCAGTCCTTGAGCACTGCCTGTATTTGCGCATGAGGAAAGTGCTCAAGTACATGCGATGCGCGGATACAATCTGCCGTACCGTCCTCGTAGGTCAGTGGATAGATTAACGTTCCATTGACGTTGCCGAGCGGCGTGAATCCTTCCGGAGAGCGATCGCCGGCACCTAGATCAAGCTTTATCATTATGCCTCTGTCGGGAGGAGCAATGGGGCCAGGCCGACACCCGGCCCCATCTAGTCAGCAGCTGACGTTCGATTTCCCAGGTGTCGGCCTGGGAAAAGGGAACGGTATTAACCTTCCACAAGCGTCATCACGTTGGCTCGGCCCGTGGTGTTCGGAGCGGCTTCGCCCCGCGTAAGCACCCCCACAGCCTTGACCAATTGCGTAGTCGCTGGAGAGATCGAAACCACGATGTACCGTTTCCGCGCCCGGCAATCGACGTTGAACTGATAGTCGTTCTGAAGCGTCGCGGTCGCTGCCGTATTGGCGTTCGGAATAGTGAAGTCAGTGCCACCGACAAATCCGGAAATATTGGCGAGGTTGGAGGCGTCCGTGGTGTCTGCCTCCTGGAGCTTAAGGACGGTCGGCTTGTTAGAAACGACATTCGCCGTCCCGGCACGGACCATAATTGACAACTGGTCATAGCCGAGGGTGTCGAAACGCGCGGTTGCAGTCGCGGCGGCCGTCGTCGAAGTTTCATCGAGCGCGAACACGATCTTGGGCTGAGACAACATTGTGCAGATTCCTTCTAAGCGATTGGGAATGCCCCGCTAGCGCGGCAGGGCTGATGGTTCAGCGCCGCTTACGGCGACTTGGCCGCGACGAGCGGGCCGGCGAGAGACGTATCGCCGAGATCGTGATTGTTGATGTCGAAACGCTCGGTGCCGAGCAATCCGATCTGATCCGCATCGAAGTATCGATGATCGGAACGCTTGATCGTCATTCCGCGGCGTTCGCCGAGGGCGGACGACTTGGACAGGTCGCCAAAGAAGAACATCGGCTTACCGGAGCCAGGAGTCGTGACCGGAAGTTTCTGGCTAAACACGACGGGGAAGCCGAGGATGCGCTTCGGCACGTCGCCCGCGAGCGTATCGGGACGATTGCCGCCGGCCTCGGCGAATGTCTTCGCAGCGATCGAGTAGAAGCCCTGCTGGGACATGTACCATTTGGCATTAGCTAGCGCGTATTGCGGCAGAGTGCCCATGACTCCGGTGAAGTCCTTGATGACCATCGAGGACCACGTGGCCGACGAGACCTGATACTGCCCGGCAGTGTGGCTGCCGTCCTGGAAGATCTGCGAGACGCCGCGGATGCCGCCATATGTAGACGTACCGTCGCCGTTCCAGCCGCAATCGTCTTCCTTCGACGCGAAGGCATAGGCGATTTCACCGACGAGCCAATCCGCGATGGACACAACGGCGTCCTCGGAGATTTCGTTGGACATCCTCGTAAGTGCGCCAAGCTTCTTGGCCACCAAGTTGATGTTGTCCCAGGAGGCTTGAGATTCAGTGACGGCCGTGTTCTCGCCGGTGAAGTAAGCGGTCAGGCCGCCGACGCGACGCGGCCAATTAAGAGAATCGCTCCCCATCGGGATGACTTGGCATTCCTGCCGAAAGACGCCAAACATTTCGCGAAGAACGATGATGTTGGCCATCAGTTCTTCGGGGACAAGAAACCCGCCAGCCGAGTCTACGCCTTCGCTCTGCGCCTTCGTCACCGGAACGCCGCGCGATTTGCACCATTCTTGCGCTTGAGCGCTGTTGAAGATCGTCGCCTTGAACCACTGGCCGACCGTGTATGCCTGGTCGAGCGCGCGAACAGTGCGCCCCTCGATCTCGCGATCGGCAAAGTGCTTCAGCTTGCCGTAAAGCTTGTGCGCGCTAGGAGGCGCGAGCGGCGTCAGCCGATCATTTCCGGGAACCGGCTGCGCGAGATTGGCCGCAATCTTTTCCGCAGCCTCTACGCGGCTGATCTGCGTTTGAAGGCCATCGATCTTGGCTCGGAGTGCGTCATAAACGTCTTCGCAGAAGCCGTCTTCTTCCGATTTGCCCGCCATCGCCTCAAGTTCTTCGGCGGCTTTGGCAAGCGCCTGCTTTAGCTCGAACTTCTTGCTCATCGCATCGTCTTTCATGTGCTGGGAGCGCGCTGCCTTGGGGCGCGCGGAAAACGGCATGTCTCGCCAGCGACGCGATGCGCGGCCCGCCCGTCCCGACGTTTCGGGGCAGGCGAACTAAAACTGAGACTCCAAATAAGAGTTAGTGATCGGCCTGCATACGCAGGCCCCTGGGCGTGTGGCCCATAGTTAGTGTTTGAGCGAAGCTCTAATCGCTCGTGCTTCAGCTAGGCGCTTTGCCCGCTGATCCATCTCCATGGACATGGACATTGGAGGCTCAACGACAATCATCTGACTGTCCCCGTCCTGTCCACCGTCAGGCTCGTCACCGTCCTCGTCAGCAGCGTTGCTGGCTAGGACGTTCTTAATGCACTGAGACGCAGATTCGTGATGATCCATCGCCTTACGCAGTTCCGCCTCGTTGGCGGCACTGATGCGGCGGCCAGACTTGACGATGGGCACTTCTGCCACCGCCTTGTCTTCGCCGAATTTCTGTTCGTAGCCATCGATGACGGACTTTGCCTCGTCCAATACGGACGAAGGAGCGTCAGTCTGATTGAGACGTCCCGCCGCCGCGCTGATGCCGGCCTTCACGGCCTTGAGCGACCCACCGACAATGTCAGCAAACGGAAGCTTATAGCTCCCGCGCAAGTCTGGATTAGCTTTGTCGCGAAGCAAGAACCCCTTGGCGGCCTTGGCCGCATCTGGGCTGTCTCCGTCAAAGCCTGCCGCGTCAAGCATCCTCTTGGCTGCGGCAGCACCGTCCCATGTCGATGCATCATCAAGCGGCAAATCGCGCGATGCCCCGACTACCCATTCCTCGGACTGTGACTTGGCCAAGTATTTCTGTCTATCGGAACGCGGCGTCTTGGCTTTCCTGAACGTCTCCTCAAGGAAATTGCGCTCGACCACAACGTGGCCGTTCTCCTCAAGAACCTTCGACGCCCATTCGTTTATCCAAGTCATGTCGCAGCCCGCCGCCTTCGCTTCTTGTAAGGCGTTTGGGTTGCATGGCACCGGGCAGACTGATACTTCCAGCAGCTCCTGCTTGTTGAAATCAATGCCAAACGGCCGATCTTTTTCTTTCGAATAGGACCAATTAAGCGGTACAAATCCAACGCTGACGGCCTTTAACCAGCCGCCCTTGACGGCTTGATAAACATTATCCGCAAGTTCGTTGATCTCTCGCGGCATAAACTCAATGTCACCGCGCAGCTTGCCACCGGAAACTGAAATATTTGACGCCCGCCCAATCGGCATCGACGTGCTGTCGTGTGCCCACAGCGCGACGGGGTTTTTCATAAACGAGTCAACTTGCCACCCGTCTGGGTTGATGCTGTCACCAGAACGATCGACCGTGCCATCACTAAAGATAAAGCGAACCGTGCGGCTATCATCCTGCGCCACCTCCGGGTCCGCGATCGGGACAAAGCGAAGAACAATCCCTTCCACCGCAGCCCCTTCTTTCGAAGCGGAGGCGCGGAATTCATCGATCGAGAGCTTTCGAGCCATGTGCGCTAATGCCTTCGTTACGGAGCGACGAGCGCGGCCAGCGCGCCATAGCTAGTGTTGTCGCCGAGGTCATGCACGACCGCGTGGAATCGCTCCGTGCCTAGCACTGCAATCTGATCACTGTCCAAATAACGATCCGACGACCGAGCCAACGTGATAGCCCGACGTTGACCAAGCACTGCCCCTAAGTACATATCGCCAAAGACCATCATGGTCTGGCCTGTCAGGCTGCTAGAAGACAGCGGGAGTTTTTGGGTGAAAATGACTGGAAAGCCCATGTAGTAGGGCGTGTAAATCCCATCCACGACTTCGGCCGACAGATATCCCGAACTTCCAGCGAGTCGGCAAAACGTCTGCGCAAAGCCCGTCTGCGAGCAATACCACCCTGCATTCGGAACTGCGGCTGCACGCACCGAGCCCATGAGATTGGCTAGGTCGGTCGCATCCAGCGTCAGGAACGTGTTATGGCCAGAGGCCGCCGTAACCTTCGCTTTGGTATGGTTTCCATCCAGGACGATCGTCCCAATGCCGCGCATATGGGCATAAGTCGATGTTCCGTCTCCGTTGAATGCGCAGTCGTCCTCCTTAGCGGCGAACGCAAAAGCAATTTCGTTGGCAACCGCATCAACGATGTCGCTAATGGCGTCTTCATCAACTTCGCTGGAGATACGAACGAGTGCGGCGACCTTCTTAGCCGTGAGGTTGATCACGTCGAACGTCGCGCTGCTCTCTGAACTCGGCGCCGTGCTCTCTGCGGTGAAATATGCACTCGTACTGCCCAACCTACGTGGCACTGCCGTGCTGTCAGAAGCCATCGGCTCAATCCGAGCGCGGCGACGGAAAGCACCATACTGCTCTCGAATGTCATATATGGCATTCGCCAGTTCTTTCGGAACTAGAAACCCGCCAGACCCGCCAACGGTCTCAGACGCGGCCTTAATCAGCAGCACCCCATTCCTAGAGCACCAGTTTGCTGCATCAAAATCACCGAGGATCGTAGCGCGTATCCACTGGCCGGCGCGCTGATATCGCGCCTCGACCTCAGACCCGCTACCGGGGAATGCACGAGCCCGCATCGATCAATATCTCCTAAACGACTTGGCGCAATGCGCGCGGCTGCGCGCTCGGCTGTGTCCCGTTTGGCGGCGCATCAGCATTCGGTCGCCCAGCCCCATCCGGTGCCGTGCCCGTGGACTGGCTACCCTCGGCGGCCATGTTCGACGGGAACCACAATTTGTTGGCGTCGCCGCCTTCCGGCCGCATGCCGAGATCGACGCGAGCCTCATCAGGCTTGGCCACCATCGACATAATCAGCGTGCGCCAATCATTGATGCGCGAAGTCATGTCAGCGGTTGTCAATTCACGATAGTCAAACTCGACCGATAAATTGTCCTTACGCAGCGCAAAGCATTGAGACAGCTTCGCCCGCCAACGGTCGGTGTAACCAGTGAGCGTGTAATTGATGTATTCCTGTGCCTGTTGGGCGATATTGTTGTTCGTGCTTCTCGACATCTCGCCCATCATGTGCGGCGGGATGCGGAAGATGCGCGCTATCTCTTGCAACTGAAATTGCCGAGACGCGATGAATTCCAGGTCAGAGGATGTCATGGAGAAGGCCTGGAACTTCAGGCCCTGTTCAGCAACAAGCAACTTCCCGGAATTCTGAAGCCCCGAAAGATTTTCTTTGACATCATCAGAAAGTCGCTTGGCGGCATCCTTCGTCAGTTTTTGATCTGTGGTCAGCATCCCAGACGGACGCGCGCCCTGGCCCATCCAACGGGCGGCCTGCTGTTCCTGAGAAAGCCCGAGCGCAATAGCCTCGCGCGCCACAGAGATCCGCGACAATCCCACGAGCCCATCAATCGAGAACCCGCGGATGTGAAAGGTGTCTTCGGCCGGGATCAGGCCAGACACGATCTGCGAAGACAGCCGTTCCAGAAGAGCCTGCTCGTGGACATTATAAGCAGTCGGCCGGTAGAACAGATCGCCGTTAGCTGACGACCACGGCTGAATGCGGTCGGGGTTCCACGGAATCAACTCAACCGGAATACCGCGCTGGTTACGCAAAATGAAGGCATAGGCGTTACCGCGCAGGATCAGCCCAACCTGCATCATCTCCCGTAGTTCAAACCCATTCATCCATTCATTGGGCTCTTGTAACAAATCGTAGAGATAATGGTCCTTTGCTTCCTGGGGCGCGTCACCCTCAATATTGCGCCTAAGAGTCCATGGCAGTTTTGCCACGTCTTCGGCGAGCATTGTCGTCGCCGCCATAACAGACGACGACGCCAGCGCTGAATATTGATTAACGGAGATCCCGGTTACGGACGACCCAGATCGGCCGAATTCATTAAACCAACCATCTATTGATCCACCGACAGAGGACTTGCTAATAATAAAATCAGCAATGCGCGACAGAATCCCCATCGTATCGCGCCCTTTAGATTCCTAAGACCAGTAGACCCCGGTCTTTCGTGTAAACAGACCCGGCAGCTTCCGGATTCAAGCACATAAGATGAGCTGCGTTAGCTAACGCCATGAACGGGTCGATTTTGCCGTATCCAGATTCGTCACGGGCGACCATCATCGCCGTGCGCGTAGGCAGCATCCTCAGATTGCCGACGCACCACTTCATCATTCCACTGCCGTCATGCCTAAAGCTGTGATCGGCTAGCTTAATTTCCATCGTCTTGATGGCACCCATTAACGCGATGCCCTGACGCACGGCGTCTAGGTTTTCTGCATCCTGGGTTATGCCGATATCTGCCAACGCATCGACAATGGCCCCGATGCCAGCAGCGTCCACTCCGACTTGCGCCAGCAATCCCGCATCGTAAATCTTCTTCACAATATCGGTAACAAAAGCGATATTGTACGGAAACGGCGCCCCCTCTTCTGGCGGCCTGTAAATAAACTTGGTCAGCGAACCTTCATGCTCAAAGCGATCGTAGAGCGCTGCGTTAGCCCTGCGGCGGTCCATTCCAATGTCTGAAATGAGTGCGTGACCCCATGCCAACCAGCGCTTTGTGCCCCGCTCTCGGCCAATCACACCAACGCCGAGGAGGTCGTCCAGTCCACCACCATCAACCCCAACGGTGATGACCTCAGACCGGCGGATAATCTCGTCTAAGTCGAGGCCCTCTTCGATCCCGCGCTCCCATACTTGCGCGCCGGCCCAACCATCAATCTTGATTGAGATGCCAACCTGCACATTAAAGTGCTGCGAGGCGATAAGTGCTAACTGCGACGCCCCCTCAAGTTCAGCCTTCGTCAGTTGGGTTTCGAGGAATTGTTCGTCTACCGACCGGCCAAGATTCGGGTTGACCAGCGGCCAGTATTTTCTGTTTTTCCAGCCGTCGTCCTTGCTCAGCCGATCCGGTAGCTCGTAAAGCACCGGAAGGATTGGCATCTTAACTTTGCCGTCGCGGACCTGCCGGGCTAGTCCAAGTTCAGCAGCAAAAACACCGGACGGCGGACTCTTGCTTTGCGTGGTCGTCTGCCAGAGGAATCCATCCGTCCTCTTGGCCAAAGCGCCCCTAAGCTCCACGAAGATTTCCGCCGCCCTACCTTTTTGGGTAAAAACGTGCGTCTCATCTATCATCGTCCCCAGCGCTTTGCTGCCAGTGATGACCTCGGTGTCTGACGCCTTAATTTGCAACGTCGCGTGAGTATGCCGGTGCGTGATCCGGCGAATGTGATCCTGGATGTGAAAGATCGCCGCCAGTTCCGGGTCTAGTGCGATAGTCCCTTTGGCCTGCTTGAACGCGATCTGCGCAATCTCAATCGTCGGCGCAACGAACAGGAACTCGGCTTCCGGACGTTTGTTGACAATGATGGCGGTCAGCATAGCTGCGCCACCGTTTGAGCTTTTTGCGTTGCCTTTCGGGATTAACTGAAAGACCTCGCGGATGTGCCGCCGATTGGTCTTGGGGTCCAGCGATCCGAACAGCGCCTCGACAATCGGGAAGAACCAGGGACCGCACGCGACTTCCATTGTCGGCGTGCCGATAACGTCTGGGATCTTCAACCTTTTGAAGCAGCGAAGCGCAAGCGCCGCCTGCGATTCAAATAACGGCAAGTCGGGAACTAGAGACTTGCCGGCAAGTAAGCGGGTTTCCCAGTCGGGCAGGCTCGTGTCCCAAATCAAGCAGGGGCCATCACAATCGCTCGCGCAATGCTGTCGCTTCCAGATTCATCGCGCTAACCTAGTTGGGCTGAACGTTCGCGTTGAGATCGTCGCCCCATTGGGAAGATGGGGTGGTGACTGCCAAGCGAGCCTTCTCGGCTTCGCGTTCCTTTTTGCCGGGCATCGCGTCCGCGGCCCGCGCGTGGCAGAACGGTGCGGCTGCAATCGCCATGCGGTCGCGCCTTGCCGAATCCGCATCCCCATCGCGCATTACGCTCAACATGTATTCAAGCGGCGACATGCCTGGCGGAATTTCATGTTGTGGCACCGGCTGAACGACAATCGGAGCCGCAGCCTCGCCTAAAGACTTCCAGTTCTTACTGCCCTTGCGTCGTCCCGAACCAGGGCGATACCCGCCACGCGCCATTTTGATTTTCCAAGCCTTTCAAACGGTCTATCAAACGATAGGAATTAATTACCTCGATGAC
>Ga0247684_1000060_pt1 | contig 31522 bp, 40 predicted proteins | sample CNK25_metaG_FD_190129 | JGI IMG/M metagenome (GOLD analysis project Ga0247684, IMG submission 190129) | Soil microbial communities from Purdue University Martell Research Forest, Indiana, United States - CNK25 | ecosystem: Environmental > Terrestrial > Soil > Temperate forest > Bulk soil... | reverse complement strand
TGAGCGAGTGAGGAGACACAATTGAGCTGCGCCGCGGTCAGATTTACGGTGCCGCTGGTTCCGCCGAGCGTAAATCACTACAAGGTCCCCATATGGAAGCGCCGCGGGTTCTATGTGACCGCGGAAGCGAAGGCATTCAAAGCCGCGGTTGGGATATTCCGCCGCGGAGCAGTATTTGGGGCCGCGGATTGCGAAGTCAGAATCAGGGTCTATCTGGGCAAGGGTGGCCGCGGGGATGCGGACAATTTCGGCAAGGTTTGCTTGGATTCCCTGGTAGATTGCGGCGTAATCAAGTCAGATGCCGCGGTCAAACGGATAAACATCGAAAAACACCGCGATTGGTATGCGCCGCGGACGGAATTCACAATAAGCCCAATCTGAGAGCGGTAATCCCCTAGCCTCTAAGCCTTGTCAGGATTCGATTTAAGCGGCCCAGCCAATTTCAGGCCACCTTACCACTACCAAGCAGTCGAATGAGGCTAATTGGGCGATTCTGCATCACTACGCGGCACATTCCAGCGTCTATCCCCACAGTAAGGGCACATCTTGGGCGGATGAGAGGTGGCGGCGATGGGAATGCGGCTAATCCAGCCCTTCTTGCCGCGCTTGCAGGCGGGGTTCTCGCACCAGCACTGATAAACCTGAATGCGCTGCATGGCCATTACTCGCCGCTCATTCTGCCGCCGTTATCCAGCGACCATCTTGCGGAGTTAATCTCGCCCAATAAGCGCAGGCGAACCGAGCGGAGCACTCTCGCCCCTTGGCTGCGATAAGAATCAAATGACCCCTCGAGCTTGCCGACCAATTCCTTGGCCTCTAGCATTGCAGCCAATTCAGCGCGGCGCACGGCTACCTGTTCACGGCTACAGTATTTATCAAAAGTCATCATGGCTGTAACTATAGCGCACTTTTGCTGTAAGTCAAGCATATCCTGACCACTTGACCCAGCCACGTCCGGCAAATTGTTCCACGTAGAACATTTCCAGCCCAGCACCCCACACCCTTAACGGAATCCAGGCCAACCTCACCCTCATCCACCTCCGCGAACTGTTTGCGATGCGCTCCTATCTCATTGAATTAACTTATAGGTACTACTTTTCCCGGTACCTTTTATTGGCCCGCGCCGGGATCACCCCTGCCGGGGCTGAAATCCTGCCGCCAAGGGTTAGATTGAGAGCGCAGCGTTTTTGGAGATTTTACCTTGCTAGTGCAAGTATGTTGTGATAGAAAACAAAGCATGGTAACGACAAGTGAGGCAGGGAAGGTACTTTCGGCTAAGGGAGCAAGATTGGGAGGTCTGGCCCGCGCTGCGAAGCTGAGTCCTGCCCGCCGACGCGAGATTGCGCGAATTGCCGTTACCGCGAGATGGGCGAAACGGAAGAAGGTTTAAAATGTCCGCAAATACATTCAGCATCTTCGACTTACCGGAGGACACCGAAATGACCATTGATTGCGGCGCGGCTGGGCTGTGGTTCGGAAAACTCTCTCGCGGTTCTCCTCTCCGCTCTCTGCTTGAACGTCAACAAACTTGGCAAGATATGCATGAAGCTGCCGCTATTGCGAAAGCGATGAAGCCTTGAGCGCGAAAAAAGTCCACAAAGAAATTGAAAGCTGGATACAGGCCGAAATAAAAGTGGAAGATTTGGGGAAGCTTCTACTCGAAGGGTTGAAGGCGGAGAAAGCTTCAAAGGATGGAGCTATACCCGACTACTCTGTGCGATTGTCCTATATTGATTGGATATGCACCAATGGCCGCTACATCCCAGAAAAGAAAGTTGCTGGCGGAACATTCTCAATGCCTGCTCCGTCCGCCGATTCCCTCAAACAAGTTTTCGGAGAAGAGAGGCCCGCAGATGGCGAGTGAGCCAATTATCCGCGTCACTCCAGAGCAGTGGGATGAGCAATACCGCTCCGGCTCCTGGGATCGGCTGAAAGAATTTACCGCGCATTATGCCATCATTGCCGCGCTAATTCGTAAATATAAATGCCAATCTATTCTCGATCTGGGTTGCGGGCAATGCATATTGAGAGATTTTATTTACAATTTGCGCGCTGAATATTTCGGCATCGACATAGGAATTGATCCTCCATATGGAATCAAGGAAGATGTCGGCACCCTTACACCGATGAGGCAGTATGACTGCATCGTATTCTGCGAATCCCTCTATTACATGCCGGAACCAGTTTTTCTGCTCCAGAGATATTTGGGATTTGCGCGATTTTCCGCAATTTCAATTTCGGTTATGCCGTCTACCGCCGAACTGATTACATGGATAGAGTTGCAGTTCAAAGTGCTCGAAGATTTTCACCTGAGCTATGGAGAGCATGAGCACAGAATATTCATGCTGAAAGGAAAAAATGCCTGAGATTACCACTCTAAACGGAACTCCAGTCGGCACCGGAAAAGTCACGCGGCTCACTCTGGAGTATGACCTTACAACCGGAAAACTTGCGCTCGGCGGAGACATGCACAACCTGGATTTGGTGTTGAATGTTCTCGCGCAGGCCACACGCTATTGTGAAGCGCAATATCACTTCGGGCAGAGTCGGGCCATGTCCGCGCAGGCGGCACAGGATGAAAAAATAACGCGGATGATAAGCCATTGATCGAAAAAAAGACAGCGATAAAATATCGCAAAGCGTATGAATCCGGCAAAATGGCAAAGGCCAAGGGTTTCGAGCGCGCCTCTCCCTTTTATGAGAATTACTGGTTGGATTGGTGGTTCTATGCCGGATGGGACTGCGTTGATATAGATCAGGCATGGGCAGAATTCCGCGAGGAAAATAAACAGGGAATGGCGGCCCTAATATCTGGACGTACAGCATGATAATCACTCATGGCTCCGATCCATCACAGGTAGCGCTCACGTTTGATGATGGGCCAAACATGTGCGATACATCCATGCTCTTGCATATACTCGCAAAGCACAAAGCCAAGGCAACATTTTTCATGCTCGGCAAATGGGTCAAAGAACAGCCCGACATTGCGCGGCAAGTCTATGATGATGGCCATGAGATCGGCAATCACACCATGAATCATGCGGCGGCAGATTCCGTCAGCCGTGAGCAATTGGCGAAAGAGATAAATGAATGCCAATTTGCTATCACTAATGCGACTGGAGGAATGCTTCCAGTGCTAGTGCGCCCCCCGTTCGGAAGATTTCCATGTGTGGTAGATGAAATTGGTTCGGTTCTATGGAATATGAACACTGTCCTGTGGTCACAGTCCTGCGGCGATTGGGTTTCTCCTCCAGTTGAAGAAATTGTAAACAGCATCAACCTGGATACCGAAAAAGGAGAAATAGTACTCATGCACGATGGAGCACCAGACAAGTTGGGCGCGGACAGATCGCACACGGTCGAAGCCGTTGAAATTATCCTGCAAAAATATTCGCACAAGAAATTTGTAACAGTGTCAGAATTGACCCTTGGCTGAACAATTCAATATCTCCGATTGGAAGCGTATGCGCCAAGAGTGCAGAACCGACCTTTGGAGATTATGCAGGGTCTTGGGCCACAAAGATGTTTCCGCGCCTCACATGCGGATCATCAATCACCTGCAAAAGTTTCAAGGCGGCACAGAGCCGCTAAATTATGTGAGCGTTGAAACCGGGTCCGGATATGCTCCGAAGTGCTCCATCTGGGAATTGCAGGGGCCGCGCAAGACTCTCACGCTTGTCACTCGCGGCGGACTCAAAACCACAATCATTACGCAAGATCACAAGATTCAGGCAATCCTCAATTATCCCGACATCCGCCTTTTGATTGGCTCCGCGCAGATGGGACGCGCAAAGGATTTCCTGCGAGGCATCAAGCAGCCATTCATAAAGAATCAATTGTTCCGCTGGCTGTTCCCTGAATACTGCCCAAAAGTTTCCGCATCCGGAAAGTTAGAAGACTTTGGAGACTCAGAACAGTTCATCATTCCATGCCGCCGTAAAGAACTGAAAGAGCCGACCGCCCGCGTTGCGTCCGCTGACTCATCCGTGGCTGGTGGTCACTATGAAATGGTGGACATTGATGACGGCGTAGAAGATCAGAACACGCGCACACCGGGCAGCATTGAACAGACGCGCAAGTTTATTTCATCGCTCTGGCCGCTCGTGGAAACTTCAGAACTTGCACCGGGGCATGGCTGGTTTAACCTCACCGGAACAATCTATAATTTCAGTGATCCACATCACACCATCTATGAATCAGAAGTGAAAAAGCCGCGAGAAGATCAGGAATGGTGTGTTCTGCATATCCCGGCCTGTTCAGATTATGAGACTTGCTCCGCCGCACTAGACAAAGCACGGGAAGCAAAGCGCAGCGGATCGGAGGCGATGTGGCTACAGGCAGAATCGAAGTTTCAATTGCTGGTGAAAAAGCATGTCTGGTGGCCAAAGCGTATCAGCATTGAAGCGCTGCAAAAGATTGAACGTGATCCAGCCCTCGGCCCTGGAGTCCTGTATCCGCAATACCTCTTGAAGCCATTGCAGGATAAAGACGGCCTGATTACATCGAAGTCGGATATCCGCTGGATTCCGCGCAAAGTGCTGGATAACCTCTCTCCGCGTATCAACTGGAATTGCACCATCGACTTGAACGGAATGGAGCCAAAGCAGGGAGGAGACATTGATTATTGCTGCCTGAACCTGCACGGCTGGGGTACAGATGGCCGCTGCTATTTCGATAAGCTGCGCTGGGGCCGCATGACGCCGGATCAGGTGATTGAGGAAATGTTCTCCCTCTGGGCTTATCAGCCGCGTATCATGTTTTTCAAGATCGAGAAAGAGGCCCATGCCCGCGTCCTCCTACCATTTCTCCGCAAAGTGATGGCAAAGCGTGGGATATTCCTGCCTGTAATGGAGCTAAACCGTGACAATATCGCGTCCAAAGTCCACCGAATCAGAGGAACTCAGCCGTACTGGAAGCAATCAGCCTTCGTATTTTGTGATGATATCGACCCCGCAGCTCGTAACCAACTCGAACTGGAGGCTCTATATTTCCCAAAGTATAACCATGACGACATCCTCGACACTATCGCTGATGCCCTCCAATCCAGAGACGGCATAACTTTTGATGTTGAAGGAAGACAGGCAAGTGAGTTAGACTCGCCACCAGACGCGGACGGACAAGTGAAAGAATGGAAAGGCATTCCAACCGCAAATCTGAGCATGGCCGCGCTGAATGGACTGCCAGAAGAAGACCCGGAATATTCGACAATTTTTCAGCCTTGGTAATAAATGGCCACTGAACCAATTACCCCCAATCCGCAAACCCTGAATGCGCCGCCCAATCTAGCGCTTACATCCCAAGAAGAAAAAACCGTTCAGACCGATCCGCAGGAATGGAAAGATGATTTCGCGCTTAAGGTGGCCGTGCGAGATTTTCAGATTGCAGAGGCTTATCGATCAGCAAATCATGATCGGCGTTTCCGCGAAGCTGAAAAACTTCTGACGGGCTGGGTTGAAAAGAAATTCTGGGAAGGAACTAAAGTCCAGCGTTCATCTGTTCCCGTATTCATTGCGCTGCAAGAAATCGAAGTCCTGCAAAGCCGCCTCATTGATTCTATTTTCGGAGAAGATCCTCCGTTCGCTGCTACGCCTCAACCTGGAACCACTCTTGCGCAGGCATTTGCTGTGCGTAATCTGTTGGCTTCTCAGTTGAGAGATCTGGGAAAACCGGGGCAGTTCTTGACGGTGCGCGAAGTATTTCGCCGCGCTAATAAATCAGCTCTCACGTATGGCGCTGGAATCCCTGAAATGGGCTGGTTTTTGCAGGAAGTAAATCGCAATGTATATTACCGTCATGCGGTAGCAGAAACCACCGACGTAATCAATCCTCAGACTGGCGAAACACAGCAATTCCCAACAGGGAAACTGAAAATGGTTTCCAGTATGCGGCAGGATAAGCGCGTCATATCTCGCCCACTTGTGCAGAACATCGACACAAGAGATTTCTATTGGGAGCCTGACTGCCCCAGCCCCAATCCCCAAGAGGCACGTTATACCGTTACGCGGCACATGTTGACTATTGAAGAAATCAAGAGCATAGCCAGCAATCCAGAGTCGGGATTCAAGTTGCCAGATGATAAGGCATTGCAGAATTTGGCAACCAAGAAATTTTACACGCAAGGCGATCAATCAAAGCAGACGGCGGAAGCATATCGCGGCAACACATATACCCCTACGATGAACAAGTCTGTCGATCCTGCTCTTGCCAAGATTGAAGTTCTGCGTTACTGGCGTCCAAATCGACATGTTGAAGTGCTGGGCCGCGAGTGGACTTTCTTCAACGAATGCAATCCCTATGGGATCATTCCTCACCTTAATGTTTTCTATATCGACATGCTGGGCCGTTTCCTTGGATACAGCATTCCTGATTTAGTCGAAGGGGATCACAAGCTGGCCATGTCGATCTTGAATGACCGCATCGATGAATTGAATATCATTCTGCATCCTCCGATCATCCGCAAACGCGGGGCAATGATGGGAACAAGCGGGAAGCGGTTTCACCCCGGAGCAAGCTGGGAAGTACAGGACAATCCAAGAGAAGACATCGTAAGAATGGAGATGGGCGCGGTCAATCCGCAAGCCTTTGCCGAAATCAGTGCAATCGATCAAAGAGTCCAAAAGCTCACAGGAAATACAGACGCCGCCGCTTATGGAGTCGCAACCGCAGGCGGAGACTCCAGCGGACGAACAGCCACAGGAATCCAATCCAAGCAAGTTGCTGCATCTGGAAGAATTGGTTATCAGGTTTCAAACCTTGAAGACCAGGTATTAGAGCCGTTCCTGTACATCCTTCTGGCGCTCAATAAGATTTACCTTGATCCGTCTCAGGTGCAGCAAATCTTGGGGCCAGACGCGCAACTGTTTGAACTAGATCCTCTGGACGTTCTGAATGCGGACGTGCATTTCAAAGTGACAGCATCGCAGCGCATGAAGACAAAACAGAATTTGCAATCAGGCGGGATAAATTTCATTCTTACTTCTTACCTGAACCCAGCATTCCAAGCGCAGGCGAACATGATCGGCATGACAGCCGACCTTAAGAATATAGATCAGCTCGTATCTGATGCATATGACCTGCCAGCAATGACGCTCATGCGCCAAATGACACCGCAGGAACAACAGAGCTTGCAGCAGCAACATCAGGCGGAGATGATGATGAAAATGCAGATGCAGACAGAACGCCTACAATCGAATCAAACCATCAATGCAGAAAAAGACGATACGAAGGTTCTCGCGGCTGCGCTGGCCAAAGTTCTCACGCCGGAGGCCGTACACGCATTATTCCAGTCCGCTTTTGGCATGAAACATCCTACAGAAGTAGCAGAAGCGGCCAAAGCAAAACACAATCCACCGAAAGCGCTAAAGGGATAAATGCTGGAAACCGCGCAATCTGATCTGTCACTGTTTCAGGATATTGTCCAGTTCTCCAAGTCTGGAGCTGGAGATGATCTCCGCAAGCTACTTGATGGTCTCGTCCGCGAATCGCACGATGCATTGACTGATTGCATATCGGGGTCGGCGGAAGTGTATCGCACTTTTACGATTCGTTATCAGCAGAGTTTGTTACTCAAGAAAGCGGTAGATAGTTGGATCGAATCAGCAACAAAGGGACTTGAAGAAATCACAGAAGAAATGAAAGCCGACCTCGAACGCATGGCGGCACAAGGGGGATAATGAGCACACCAGCAATTCCCGCAACACCAGCAATACCATTGACCACAGAGCAGATTGCAGCGGCTAATGCCGCATCGCAGAGCACGCCAACACCGGGTCAGCCGCCAGTAGCAGCCGAACTAGCCGCGCCAGTCATTACAGCGCCAACACCAGAAAATCCCGTTGTCGTTACCGATCTAGGCGGCGGAAGATTCAAAACAGAGCTTCTGACTGGCGAAGTTTTTGAAGGCACAGCGCAGGAGATTCTTGCCAAGCAGGGACAGGCACAAGTCAGCACAAAGCTATGGGCCAAAGATCAGGTCACAAAGGCTGCGCAGCCCGCCACTCCCGCAACGCCAGAAGCGCCGCAATCAGTTTTCGCCAATGCAGAGGAGCAGGCGGCGGCGGAATATGCAGCCGGACTTGTGGCAAAGTCTCTGGGTTATCCAGATGCACAGACCATGCGCCGCGCTCTGGGAATGATTCAGGAAACATCTTCCACGTTCGCCGCGCAGAACATTGAACTCCAGTTCTTGACCGCGCAGCCGGACTTCAATAACACCAAAGAGAACAATGAAAAGCTGCTGGGCAATATCGTCAATGCGGGATTAGGTGAAGCCTTCGACCGCGCCAGTCCCAAACAGCAAGTGAACATGCTCCAAATGGCGCACTCGTTTCTTGTGCAGAACGATAAGTCTTACACGACAAAGCAGGCGGGGAACAATCCCAAGCCGCCTATGCCTATACCGCCCGTTCCCGTTGGTTCTCGTCCGCCGACAACCGGAGGCATTCCAGAAAACCTGAAAGCCGTACCGGGTGATTCTCCGCAAGAAGTCATGCGCAAATGGCAAGAGGCCAAGAAGTTGGGATATGACGTATGATCGATGTGTTTTACTGTTGCTGGCAGCCTCGTGACCGATTGCGTGAAGCTATTGCTGCCCCTTGCCTGATGATGTGGGAATCGTTTTGTCGTCCTAAGATAATTTTACCCATAGCCATGTCAGGTCGGGAGTTTCAGCAGGAGCGTCGTAGAATGGCGGAAGATAAAGCCCAAACAGATTTCTATATCATCGCCGATGATGACTGTATGCCGCTTGGAAAAAACTTCCTTGAACGTTGCGAAGATCTGATGCGCCGATATCCAGAATATGCTCTGCTGGGAACGGAAGATTACTGCGCTCCGTTCGGGCCGACCGAGATTTATGAAACCAAAACAGGCGGAGGCATAAACGTGATCCGCAAAGGAATCATTGAAGTACCTCCGTTCAATGGACAGACGTGGGATTCCTGTGCGCAGGGAGAACAGATACGGGCCAAGGGCTACAAAGTCGGGCGCATGAGAGACGTTCGGCGCAATCACTTTGGAGATGGACTGTCAACGGTTTGGCCGGATGATTACAAAAGCGGAGTGACACAAATCGCATGACACTTGCGGATAATGTCAGAAGAGCTATAAAGCAACTTGCACTAGGAGAAACCATTGGACGGCGCGGTACCCCTGTAATAAGTTTTTGGGATATGCGTCCAAAATGGGAGAAGTGGGGCAGTGCGTGGCAATATATTGGCTCTGATGGCCCGCCATTCAGGGAACAATCAAATCTGGTTTGCCCAGCGCTTATTAAACTAGTGTATTTGCGTACTCACGATGGAAGAGTATGTCAATTAGCCTATGAATTCAAACCTGAGATAAATGGAAATATTGGGTGCCAATCTGTTGAAATGGCGATCAGGGAATTTGAATTCCAAACATCAAAGCATCCAAGGGAAATAGCATGATTAAATATGGACTGCTGACCGCCGATGATGAAATGGCCTCAGAGCATGAAGTCTACGATTTCCTATATGGATTGGTGCGTCTGCTAAAGCCCAAAGTTATCATGGAGACAGGATGCTATAAAGGTGGAGCAACGGAAAGATTGTCAAAAGCGGCATGGATGAACGGAATTGGAGATGTATGGTCGTGCGATACTGATTCTGATATGGTAAAAGAGGCTGAGAGTAAATGCATTCAGCTTCACTGTCATATCCTGCATTGTTCCGGAATAGATTTTATAACCAAGCATCTTAATTCCGTAGACTTTGCCTTCATCGATTCATCTGGTGATCGAGTAGAAGAAGTTGCGGCGCTTCAGCTTGCGCCAGGGGCTGTTGTTGTACTCCACGACTCCAACCGACCGCAGTACCAGACCATCTGGACAATCAGGCCGTGGAAGGCAATATGGCATATTCCCACTATCCAAGGCATTACAGTTTTTCAGGCACCATGAAAAGTTCTTGACAACGCAACACCTTTAAGCGTTAATAGCATCTAAGCGGCGTTCCCGCGAGCAAACGCATAACCAGTAAGTCCAAGTTGGATTGGGCGTTCCCCACGTCGACTTGCAGGCAATCCAGAAGCGTTCCTTCTGAGATGGCGAATGCAACACTGATTCCCATTTACAGGAGACGCTTGTGTCTATTTCACCAGCAGCAAATACCACACAAACAGGGTCATTAACCCATTTTCCTGCGGCATACTATGATTCTCTGTCGCTGGATCGGCTTGAACAGATGTTCCGGTTCGCCAATGTTTGCGAGACGGATCACAACATCCCGCAAGGCCAAGGAAAAACAATCCAGATGTACCGCTTCACCCTGCCTGGAGCGAATACCGTTCCTTCGGCTGAAGGCGTTGTAGGTACTCCGTTTACGCAGACCAGCACCACGGTTTCCGCAACCGTTGAGCAGTATTCGGACTTCACCAGTTCATCTCAGATGTTGATGCTGACCGATATCAGCCCAACCACGCAGCGCATGGTGGAAGATATGTCTTACCGTGCATCAAAGACGGTGGACACGCTGGCCCGCATCGAGTTTGATAGCAATTCCAGCCCTTCAGGTGCTTCCATCGGTGCAACCTTCTCAGCCGCCGATGCCCGCGCATCCAAATACAACCTGACTGGCCGTGACGTTCGCTCCCGTGAAGGGTCGGACATGATTGGGATCATTCACCCGTTCATCTCCTATGACCTGACTTCGGACAACACTGCAGGCGGATTCATTGACGTGCTGAAGTACACGAACAACACCCAGCTCATCAATGGCGAAGTCGGCAAGATTGCAGGCGTACGCTTCCTCGAAACCACAAACGTGAACAGCACTGGAACGGCTCCTAGCGTCCTGTATTCGACCTACATTGTCGGCAAGGGCGCAGTCGGCATGATTAACATCTCTGGCAAAGGCCCAGATAAGGTTGTTGATCCGCGCAATGAACGCTTCAACCTGAACATCGTACCGGGAGGCCCGTCGCCAGCAGATCCGGAAGGAAACATCGGGCAGTACGTTTCCTATTGGTTCGCCACCGCCTTCAAGACCCTTGATTCGACAACTTACCGTTATCGGATCGTAACCGCGGACAGCAGCCTCGTTTAACAGAAGGAGACAAAAACATGGCAAGTGGAATTGCATTTTTCAAAGCCAAGAAGGCGGCAAGCCTCACCAATCCGACATCGGCAACCGTGTTTGTGCAAAGCGATGTGGCCACTAAGTCGGCATTCGTTCACATCAAGCCAGACATTGCCGCGCCTACCAATCTCCGTTTCTTTGTTTCCGCAAAGGGCAGAGCAACCACCGGAACGACTTCAAACTTTCTGGCTACCATCCAATTCAATAAGGACATCACGCCAGCATCGGCATCGACATCCATTACGGCGGCAAACAACACGGACTTTCTCGCTCTTTCGAACCGTTCCTATGCCACCATTACGCGGCCTTGGTACATTGATCTTGAAGTGGTTTGGGATTCAACTTCCAAGCGGCTAAGCGGGCAGGCGAACGGATTCAATGCAGAAACAATCGAGACGGCCAATGCTGCGATTACGGCCTTGACCTCCATTGATCTTTCCACCGGAACTTGCGGGTTTGTTGTTTCCTGCGTTTTCGGATCAACCAACGCATCGAACGTGGCTACGCTCGATGACTTCTACATCGAGGCTATGTAAAATGTCTTCAGGAACAAATCAGAAACCAATCCTGCAAACAATCGTCGCCTCCGCAGCAGTAACAGGTACCGGGAATAGCGCCGCATTTTCTCTGAAGTTGGCCGACGCCTATACGTTCATTGTGAACTGCACTGCGGCTTCCGGAACCTCTCCGACTTTGGATATCGTTTATCAGACATCCATTGATGGCGGAACCACATTCGTCAACATCCCATGGCGGCATACGCAAATCACGGCTGCCGGGGTCAACTTCCTGACCGTGCGGCTGGGACTTGGAATTGGAGAAGTTGGCGCAGAGGGAGCGGCAGCTTCTACGGGTGGAACTTTGGTAAAGCCTGTTGTCGTAGACCCCGCCAACATGCGTCTAGCCTATACGGTTGGGGCCACAACTCCGTCATTCACTTTCAGCGTGACGGCTTTCTTCCTCCCGAAAGGCTCACAGACCGCATGGTAATTGCATGAGCTTGATCCTTGACGTACCTAGCAGCGTGGAGTTTGACAAGGCGGTAGCAGCCTCCAAGTCAAACTCCAAGCTCTCACCCATGGCGCGTTACCTCAATGACCGCTGGGGTTATAAGAGGGATCACCAGCGGGCCATCTTCGCGGATGCTGAAGGAAAGAAACAAGCGGCGTTTGCTTCTGACAATGGCAGGGACAGAACCAATGCGGACGCCGGTATCGGGATGCCGTTGCACTCAAGCATATTCATTGAACGTCTAACCAAGCTCAATCCTTCACTCTGGTTTGAGCGGGCCAATGCGGACAAAGAAAAAATCGGGATTTACTTGCAGGTTCCCATATCCATGATCCATCCGGAAGGGCTGCAATATCTGTTCGCCTTTCATGATGGAATCATGCCGGAATTTGTTTTGCTGCGTAAGCCGGGGCAAGATGGCGAAGGAGTGGGGATTCTCCGGCAGGGCTGGCGCACGATCCTTGCCCGTTTGATACGCCTGCGCATGGTGTCATTGCCATCAGTGGAAGTTATGTTCGGGCAACCGAGCTGCCAATCCGCGCATTGGGCGGTACTTACCGGGAAGCGGAGCGCAGCATGAAGCCTTTAGAAAATCAGAAGATAAAAATCAAGGAGCAGGAAACAATGGCTGAACAGCCGCAAGGGATCGTATTCACCCCGGAAATGCTGGAAAACCTTATCGCCACGGTAATGCAGAAAGCCAACGAGCAGACGCTTGAGGCCGTGCGCGAGATGAAAAAACCTTCAGCGCGTGAACAAGAAAAGCTGGATAAGGAAATTGAGCAGGAGAATAAGCGCCGGGTTGCGCGGGCCAAGGAAGCGGTACAAGATGAACGTGCGCGGCGTACCAGCCAGTTCTATTGCTCCCATGTGAAGACCGCTGAAGGAGTTCTGCAAAGAGATCATGCGTTCCGTGGGCAAGTGAGCAATGACAATTGCTGCCGCGCTGTATGCATTCGCTGCACAAAGGTTTTTTCGCCATTCAAGGTTACACAGGAAAACATGAAATCAGGTATGCACCTGGAAAACCTGAAAACGCTTACAGCGGAATCTCTCTGGACAGCTCACATTCAATCATTCCCCGAATGCAAAGACTGTGCGAGTGGCGGCTGTGCTGTACGCGACCTGCGGGAATTCAAACGCGGAAAGATGGACGAATTGCCGACCATTCTTCCGGATGGAAAAGTTTTGGCGGAACAACTGAGCGCTTAATTGCTTAATGAGAACTTCAATCAGAAACCGGGGCCAAAGCAACCAATTGGCCCCAGACAATCAGGCCAGACGGTCACGAACCCCCGCGCTCAATTAGCCATCGCTCTAGCCAATGCTTCAAGTGCTTCATCGAATCTTTCATCCGGCCCCCTCGCGCAAGCTCTCGCTGCAAGAAAAAATAAAAAGAAGAAGGGAACTTAATGGCCACTCCCACGAAGCAGATTTCAACATCTGTAGGATTTCAGAACGGACAGGGAACATTGGTAGCAAATGGATTGCTTTCCTTGCAGTTGGAGTTTGCTTCAGAAGTTATAGCCACAGGCGGACAGGTTACAACGCAACCGCTTCTTTTCCCGCTGGATTCAAATGCCAAAATCACGACCACGGCCATTTGGTTCAGTGATGAGCTTTCCAGCTCTCCGCGATACCGGGCAATCCTGTACGGATCAAATCTTTCAACCATTGTGCAGGATTATGGTTATTGGTCAATTGTGGGAGCCTCCGCCGATCTAAGCACAATAGTTACTACTTCGGCGGGAGCATTGCCGGGAGTCGTTCTCCTGAATCCAGTATTAACTCAGACTGTAGCGCAGCCCAATGGAACATCGCTGACTGTTTCAGGATTGACCAAACTTATCAAAGGGACATCCACATCTCCCTACATCATGCAGATTGTGGATGCTGGTGGACTTAACAGCCAGATCATCACATTCAATATTGAGCAGGAGATAAACCCAACTTCAGCGGTAGGGTATCTAAACTTTATATTTGCCGGAGAGATGTTCACTCCGACAAGTAATTCCCAGACATTCACAGGATCACAGCAAACAATCTACGGATCATTCTCGCACTTTGGCAGCGGAGCGCTTACGGCTGGATATGGCGGAGATTTCGAGGCATTCAATTCCGGACCCGCTGCCGCTGGATTGATAGCTGGATGCACCGCCACGGCCAATAATGGAGGAGTTGCGGCTGGCAATCCTGTCCAGACTCCGACTAATAATGGAACTGCTACAAACCTCCGTGCATTCGATGGTATATGTAAGAACCTTTCATCCGGAACCGTAACTAATGCCGCCGCGTTCTATGCTGAAGCTGCAATTAAACCTGGCGGAGGAACGATTACAAATGCATGGGGATTACTTGTAGCAGATCAGACCGTAGCGACAAATAATTGGGCAATTCAAACGGGAATTGGAAAAGTCCAGTTTGGTGACAACGTTATCTGTTCAAGCACAGCTAATTTCAATGGACTGATCGGGCAGACTGGCGGAACGTCCGCGGCTGCTGGGATGTTTCTTCAGGCTTCACCATCTACGGGATTGTCAGGCACAACTCAAATTGGCGTGAGAATAGCTACGACAACCGGGAGTGACGCGACGGCAGAAGGATCTGGATTTTGGGTGCGCTGCGATACGCCGAACGTTGCATTCACTCAGGCGCTTAATACCGGGATTCATGTATTCACCCCCACGAAGGGCGCAGCTTCTACCATCACAGAATGGAATGGCGTTCGCATTGAGGCTGGGCCAACCGCAGGAAGCACTTTTGCAATTAAAACAGTTGGAACTGATCCCCTATCGCTCGGCGGAAAAGTTACAACTTACAATGCAATATCCACCGAAGGGCAAGGGCTGAGTACAGTACGTAAAGTCACATCCCAAAAGGCAGAATCAGCAGCGGATACAAACGTTCTAACTTTCACCCCGGATGCTACGGTGGGCAGTTATCGAGTACGCTTCACGATGGCTGTATCTGCGCAAAATACTGCTACTTTGGGATGGACAGCAACATGGAAGGATGCTAATGGATCAGCGCAAGCGCCGACCAATCTTTCGTTATTCACCAGTGGAACCGCTGCCCCTGCATTGACAGTGACAGCGTCCACAAATGGAAACTATTATGGCTCAATCGACATTGATACCGATAATAGCGCCACTGCCATTGTCGTAAAGCTGACTTTCACTGGCACTTCCTTTGCGGCCAAGGTCACGGTCACTGTCGAGAGAATTGCTTAAGGTGGGCATTTGCAGGCGATCCCGAAAGCGGAGAGGACGGTTAAAAGTCTGGGGGTTGGGACATTGCAGAACCATGTCAATGCAGGCTCCCGCGTCTCCGGTGCTGAAAGAGCTGCAAACAACGCAGGCACAGGGGCCACAGCAGACCACGGTATTAGGCAGCGGCCAAGTGCAGACAACGCCTCCATTGTTTTGGGCGCGAAGCGGTAACGAAAGCGCCAGTAAGAGCAGAGCGAATGTGAGTTTCATATCGGGAATTAGAATCTAAGAATTTTCTTATTATGTCAAACGTCAACAAGCGCCAATGGGCAGAGCGAGTAAAGATGTTCCTGATAGGCAAGCTGGCGGGAAAATCAGAAGTTGTAATGAATCATGTATGCCCAGAAAAAGTGCGCGAAGTCATAAAAGAGATTGAAGTTATACGGGAAGTGCCGCAAGATAAAATCGTCTGGGTAAGGAGACGGAGAAGATGAGCAAAGACCCAAGAAAGATTGTTCTTTTCAATGGGACAGCAACGGCCAGCGGAGTCGGCAGCGAGATTCCAATTCCTTGCGGGTATGAGGGGTGCATTGTATTGCTCAATGTTACGGCTGCTTCTGGAACGTCTCCGACCCTTGATGTGAAGATTCAGGACGTTCTATATGCCGCCGCATCTACAGATTTGGTCAACTCCTGTCCAACCGGAACAAAGTTCTATGATGATTTTATTGCGTTTAATCAAGCCACAAATACCGGGAGCTGGGTTGCTCGCGTTAATCCATCAGCATTCACGGCGGCTGGTGCTGTTGCCACGGTTTCTCTGGCGTTGCAAGATGGCACAATGAGCGCAGGTACGGGCAAGGTTGGTCACCTCGGATGCACATGGCGTGTAAAGTATGTGATTACCGCTACAACTCCGAGCTTCACGTTTTCGGTTGTGGCACATTTGACTCAGTAGGAGAACGGCCTTGGCTATTGCGACAAATGCGACGATGGTTCAGCCCAGCACCGATGGATCTTCACGCTTCCAATGGGTCAAAGCGCAGACGTTGACATCGAGTGACCAGACAGTAGGCCTTGTTGGGTTTGCAGCGGTTTCTCAGGCGGTGATATATGCCAAGTCTTCATCCGTTAGTGGTACAAGTCCGACCATGGATATTTACGTGCAGCGTCTTTTGCCGGATACGACTACATGGCACGATATAGCCCACTTCACGCAATTCACAGGAAATGCAAATCGGGTAATGAGCATGGTGACAGGAGGAAACAAAGAAGAAGCACAGCAGGCTGGATCACTCGCGGCGGCAACCATAAACTCTGTCGCATTTGGCAGCACATGGCGGCTCTCGGTTGTGATCGGCGGAACAACTCCATCCTTCGTGCTGGACGTTTATGTGGAGACTCAGTAAATGCCGAAAAAGGTAATAGCCATTGGCGGCGGAGGAAGCGGATCGGTTACGGCGACCGCAGGAGCGCTTACATCCAATTCTGTAGTGCTTGGGGCAGGAACCACAGATACAAAAGTAGCGGCAGGATTTACCACGGATGGCAGCAAGGAGCTTGATATTGGCGCGGTGGGAGTGGGCAGCGGAGTTTTAGGACTGAAAGGAACCACAAGCGGAACAGCGACACTCACAGGCCCAGCGGCGGCGGGAACAACGCAGAATCCAATAGTATCCAGCAATGCAATTAGCGTTCCAGTCGATACCATTCGTAGCCTGATGTTGGGAACTGGTACGAATCAGGGATTTTCTATTGCTACCACTGCTGGAGGAAATGTAGCAATATTTAAAACTCAAGATGGCGGCCAATTCGCAAATTTAAGTGTTGGAACGATTAGAGAATCATCAGGGCCACTTTCTATTCTGTATCCAAGCGCTGGAATTTTTGCCAATCTTGGCTCTCTGCAATCTCTCAATTGGGGATCTACGAATGCTTTTAACGCCACAGCTGATTCCAACCTGTCGCGTATTGCGGCGAACTATATTGGCATAGGGAGTGGGGCACAGGGAAGCACTGCTGGATTTATAAAAACATCTCAAACGCTTCAGGTAACAGCTAACTTCACTACTACATCGGCCACGCTTGTGGCAGTTACAGGGCTAACATTTACATGCCCTGCTTCTGTTGCATCAAAATGGAGCTTCCATTGTCATCTGCTCTATTCTCAAGATACGGCAGCAGCGGCAAACATTTTCGGAATCATTACTGCCCAGACTGCACCAACTCAATTGCAGACTTGGGGTAAGGTCAATACAAATAATACTGGAGCATGTGTGATGAATAATGCGATCATTACCACAGCTACTTCCACAACAGTTATAACGGCGACTCCTTCCGCTTTTGGCGTTATAGGCACTAATGCGGACATGTTTCAGGCGGAAATATTTGGAACAGTTGAAGCTCCAAGTAATGCCTCTCCAACGCAGTTTTCAATTGCTATAGCTACAGGTAGCGCTTCAGACGCACTTACAATCTATCGCGGAAGTTCGATGTGGGTTTATTAGGATAAAAATCATGCCAATTTCTATACCAGCATCGGCAATAGAGGCTTTACAGAGAAATGGAGTAACTATTGAAACGCGAGATTCGTGCGCTCTCGTGGGCATCAATATGAACTTCCCCGGCAATACTGTAACTTTCACATTCGCCTATGGAAGCCCTGCAACCAATTCTTTTGTTCAGAGCGTAAACCCTGGGCCACAAACTGCAGTCACTTCCGTTACAGTCAACACCGCGAATGGATCTTGGACAGCCAGCACAGGGCAGAGTGGAACATTGACTGGGCCACAGCTTACGACTTTGAATACAAACCAGAGAACATTGAGAAATTCAGCAGAAACGGTAGCTAACGCTCTTGGAGTAATAGGCGGATCAGTGACAGCTTGGACATAGAATGGCAGCCCCAACATATACCCCGAATGACGCCATCAATCTGGCTACGGCGCTAAATCACAAAGCGCCATCACAGACCATGCAGATTTACGCCTGCGATTTGATGTACTCGCGCATCTGGACAAAGTTCCCATGGAACTGGACAAAGCAAGCGCTCACGGATATCACGCTGGTAGATGGGACGCAAGATTATTCCTTGGGCGGATCAGACCTGACAAGCTTCTATCGATTTGTGAATATTGAAATCAAAGACACATCGCAGACGCCAACGCCGCGCCGCTTTCTCACGCAGAAAAATCATTTGAGCGTAGAGACTGTGACCAAGGGCGGACTCGATTCGATCAGGTTCTATTCGTGGGAATCCACCATCAACAAAATCAGGCTGGATTATGCCGCCGCCGTCCCTTCCGCGACTGTGCTCAAGCTGGAAGGTGAATTTCAGATCATGCCGACCAAAATAACGGTCAGCAATCTTGGAACCGCGCTGGTACTTCCGGATCATTACTTCAATGTGTTTCTTGAAGGAGTGCGCTGGAAATTCTATGAACTGACTGACGATTCACGCGCTGGGGTAGTGCAGGTCGTACAAGGAAGGCAGGTCTATACAGGGCAGCTCGCGGTGTTCATGGATGCCTTTACTGATATGACCAAAGCAGAAGACTTCAGCGATGGCGAGGATACAGTTTATCCGGCAGGCGGAACATTGGGCCAAGGAAAGGATGTTTTCTGGCCGAGGGTATTTGGCTGATGGGAGCAAAACGAGAATTACTCGACACAGCTTTACCCTATAAGAGCTATGCGGACATTACCTCCGATGCTCCTAATATGGTTCTTGGATCGCAGAACATCCTCACTACTGCCCAGCAGATCATGGAGAAAATGCCGGGATTCTCTGATGCTGTAGAGGCCACGCCAACAACTTTTACTGGAGCCGTACGTAATTTTTGGTGGGCACTATGGGGCGGAGCAAGATTTCTCAATATTGTCTGCGATATTTCGGGTGGATTCGCCAAAGTTTACAAATATGAAGCCGGAGTGGATACCAGTTTTGTTATCATATTCACTTCGTCAACTCCCATTCCATTTGATTTTGTTGTCTCCAATAACACGCTCTACATGGGCAACAAAACGGAGATGAGGAAGTATTCCGGCACGGGTAGCACTACGCAGAAATGGGGTATCACAAGGCCCGCCGCGCTTGTATCAGTCGGCACAACCGGAACAGGAATCACGTCCTATGTCGGATGGTATTACCGTGTGACATATGGCAATTCGGTAACTGGACATGAATCCTCCGCATCCGATCTATCCCCCTGTACCGGGATTGTCAGCAATAAGACTGTGACGTTGCCGTTAGTGGCTTCTTCCGATGGCCAAGTCGATCAGATTCACGTTTACCGCACGACGGACGGCGGCTCAACCGATCCCACATTGATGCAGGAGATTACCGGGAGTCCATTTGCCAACACGACCACGACCCAAAACGATACAACCACCGATGTCAATCTCTCCATCAACACGGCCCCAAGCACAACCTCAAATGATCCCCCAACACCAGGAGTCAACATCATTGCCTATAACGGAAGAATCTTCCTGTCCGCAGACGCCACGACGTACTTCTCAGGAGATGAAGAACTCCCGGCGCGTGGGGTTCCGGAAGAATGCTGGCCATCGGGACTTGACGGCAACAATCACTCGTGGCCGCTTGAGGTAACCAGCCAGCGGCCTATGGCAAATGGCGTTGCCGTGTTCACTCGCGGGAAGATGCATCAGATTCAGGGAACGCAGCGCGACAATTTCATTTATGGTGGGTTGCTGGACAGGCGCGGAGCAATCAGCCATCAAGCAACGGCGGCGCTCGGTAATTCAGTGGCTTGGTTGGATACGTCCTCACAGATTTTTCTTGACGGGCAGGAAGTGGGATTCGACATCCGGAATGACATCAAAGCAATCGATCATTCGCAGGCTTACATGGCCATTCACATTCAGGGTCGCTTCCATTGGATTTGTCTGCTTGATGGAGCCAACGGAAAACTCTATATTTACGACATGGATACTCAGTTCTGGATGCCCCCCAAGGTGCTTCCTGCCGCCGCTTCCGCGCTCAGTTCCGGGGAAAGCGCATCCTCAACTGTTTCATTGACATGCGCTCTGGGAAAGACGAAACTGTACAAAATGAATTCCACGGCTTACAACGATGGGGGAGCAACCTACTCCCCCGTCGCTGTTATCAATTTGCTGCGCATAGGAGAGCCTGATAGTAAGTATTATGGAACGGCAATTGAAACAGATTCGCACATTGCGCAGAACGTCTATTTCCTGCCGGATGAAGACCCGACCACTGGCAGCCCGACATGGCAGGAGATTACGGATTCAGCAAAGACCGCGCCACAGGATTTGAATGTGGTCGGGCGCAGAACTCAGGGAACAAATCTTGTAAAGAAGGTTTATCTCGCAGAATCAGAGCCTTATGCTGAACGGGTGGCGACAAAGATTGTCTGGCCCACTGCCGATAATAATTTCGTGTGCTACACGATCATTGTCAATCCTCCAATGAAGGAGGAAAAACTTGTCAGCAAATGATGTGATTCAGCAGAATCAGATTTATGCATTGAATGGCATGTCCGCAATGCAGCAACAGAGCCAGCCTAACCTGCCCGCGAGAATTGCGCGTATTGAGAGCGTGACGCCTTACAGATTGGGCGGAGGGATGTTTGCGCCCTCAGATTTCTCCCCATTGGATTCAGGGGGGCTGATCGATGGCAAGTTGAATCTAGCAACATCAAGCAGCATTAGCTTCATGGGTTCAATGGCCCCAGCCGTGGTGGATGGTGTTTTTTCAGTCGGCTCCGCAACCGATTCGACAGCGACAATTTATTATGATGGAACCAATAGCAGCCGCGTCTTCTTGCTCCGCCGTGCCGATCAAACAGTAAGCGTGATTCCGCCGAACAATATTTCTCTATCCGGATTGACTTCAAGCGCAGTTTATACGGCATATGCTTACTGGACTCCATTCAATGAATGCGGATTAGGGTGGGCATCCGGACTTGCCGGAACTCCACTTATTGCATTCACGGCGGCGGCAACGGCAACCCAGATTAAGCAGGCGGTAGCGCAGCAACACTTCGCAGGCCGTGAAGAAATAGGGTCAATTCAATGGACTCAGCCAGCGCCAGCCGGATCGACAAGCCCCGGCCCACCAACCAATCCACCTAACCCAGACCCTGGAAGTTGTGTCATGATTGGCACTACTTTAAAGCCGCTGGGAAGTGAGCCAATCGACACACAAAATTATCGCTGGGAAGATTGGGTAAGAATTGAGACTGAGCCGGGAGGGTGTTTTGTGCGTGGACTGAATTGCACCCCGGATCATCCGCTATATGATGCCGAAAAAGGCAAAGTCAGAGCCGATTCATTTGTCGGTAAAAACCGATGGATCATGACGGACAATGGAGAGGAAAAAGTTATCAGAACGGCTCAATTCATAAAGGGCTGCACAAAGGTACAGGCGCATATGAAGCGCGGGCATCTGTTCTTTGCTAATGGATTCTTGAGTCACAATTTCAAACTTGAAGCGGGAGCCGTCAGTTGAGAGAACCTATTCGCGTGGAAAAAATGAAGGCGGATGATCTGCCGGAAATGTCTGATTGGATGAGTAAGCTATCCCATAGGAATAACATTGATACGGCCATCTTCAATTATCCTGCAACAGATGTACTGAAAGCCAGCAACGGAAAAGGCATTATGTATATGCCACGGCAGCGCTGCACTTTTTTAGAGGCTCTGGCGATCAATCCGGAAGCATCTCCGCAGGAATGCGCTTTAGCATTCAGGGCACTCTTGCAGGTTGCGGAATATGAAGCGCGAGTGCGCGGTGAGGGTGAATTATATTTTCTGTGCTCCGATGCGCAGACAAAAGAGTTTGCGCGGCATCATGGTTGCATTCCTGTGACGCCTGCTGAAAAAGAAACGGACATGCAATTGTTTGAAAGGAAGTTATAAATGGGCAAAGGAACAGGAGTAGCGCAAGCCCAACTCGATGAGCAAAACAAGCTCCAGCAACAAGCCATTGACCAGCAAAAGCAAATCAGGGATCAGATCATGGCTACGACCTCCCAATATACAACCGGGGCGGGGCAGGGTTTCGATCCGCAGCAATTGGCGCTCATGCAGAGCCAGTTTCTGAATCAGAACTCGCAGAACTTCAATCAGGCTGGTTCAAGTGTACTGTCTTCCCTTCGTGCGCGTGGCGTAGCTGGCGGAGATTCACCGGGCGGGGGAGATTTGACCAGAGGACTTGAAGCCTTGCAGGGTGCGCGGGCATCAAGCCAATCGCAGGGTATTCTAGGAACCAACATTGCCGATCTTCAGCAAGCGCTCACGAACAAATTCAATGCTCTGTCAGTTCAAGCGGGCCAATCTGCACAGCTCGGTAGCAATGTCCAAACATTCGGGCAGGGAGCCAATAATTCACTCGATCAGTACATCAAGGCAGCCAATACGCCGGGATTCTTGCAAAGCCTTGCTACCAGCTTCGCGGGCGGAGTTGGAAAAGGATTAGGGGATATGGCAACTGGAGGACTTTCAAACATGTTCAGCCATTATGGCTTGAATTTGGGGAAAAAGGATAGCTAAATGGATAATGATTATTGCTGGGAACACGATCTTCCCGCTAAATACTGCATGGATTATGTCCATGTACTTTATGGCGCTGACTCTATGCTTTCAATGCTGGAAAAGATGGAAAAAGAAAAAACCGAAGACCATAAATGAGCACAATAGCCAGCCTATTAGCGGCAATGCAGGGTAATTCCGGAGGTTATCAGCCGGGATATAGCCCAACTGCGCCTGCTCCTGACACTGTGCCGGGTCAATCAGCGCCTAATGTGCCAACTCCCAGCGCTCCGCAGGCCGTTCCTGCTCCTGTTTCGTCTCCGGCATCGATTGCCCCTCAAGTACCGCCGCAAGCGCCACAGCAGCCCCAGATGCCACAGCAACAGGCATTCCAGCAACCACCTCCACCGGGGCCACAGGGCAGCGGGATCAAGGGATATCTCGCCAGTATGCTCTATGGCATGGGAGAGGCAGGTAAAAAGCATATTGGGCTGCCAACTGATTACGAAATTCAGCAAAATCAGATGAATATGCAGATGAAACAGCAGCAAGCCAGCGCTGATTTGTTTGCAAAGCAGTCAGAAGCGCTTTATCGGCAGAATATGACCGCACAGAATGCGGCTGGGCCGATTACCGATCCGCAGGAAGCAAAGATGCTGGGCGTAGACATCGGAACCATGCTTTCCCCGGTTCAAAAGTTCGCTATATTGAAGCAAAACAGCATCAATCAGGGATTGCAGAGCAGAGGATTACAGGCTGCGCAGGTTCAGGCATTGGCCCGCATGAGCCAAACTAGCATGAAAGCGGCATATATGCCGGATGGAACCTTGGGAGTCGGGCTGTATGACAAAGCGGGTAATTTCCGGGGGTATGCGGACAATGCAGTCGTGCCCGCCGCCTATCTAGAGAAGATTCGCCATGGGCAAGAATTCAAAGTTGATGCCGATGGAACCTTGCAGGCCATTCCTACAACTTCCACCAGTGCGCCCATGGTTCCAGCTCCGCCGAATCCCAATAGCAATAAGCTGATCTCTCCGCCGCAGTCCAATACTCCGCCTAAACCCTCGGGAAACATCCTGAAACCGCCAACGCTACCCGGCCAGCAACCCGCCGCTCCGGGCATAAATGCAAAACCCGTGATGGTAAATGGGCAGCCGTTTCAGAGTGCAACGGCCAATGATACGGTCTATGCCTTCGATAAGCAGAGCGGCCAAACGATTGCGACAACGCGGCAGGATGCTGGCGCGAAAGGTTTACAGATTACGGCGAATAAAGTAAGCCCGGTTCAGGTGCGAAAAGATGAATCACTCTCGAATCGTCTCGCGGATGTGCAACGCAAGGTCGGAGACTATGCCTCCACATTCGATGGCCCAGAATTGGACGATCAAGATAAGCTGGCAATCTCATATCTCGCGGATCACAACATTGGAGCTGGACTAAGCGCTCACGGATTGAGTTTGAATGTGTTGCCGGGATATGTCCAATCACAATTGAAGGCTCAGGGGATGCAAGGGCTTTCTCCGGAAGGAATGAAACGCTACATTCTGTTCAATCAGGCGCGTGAATCCCTGAGTGGATACCAGCAGATTTTGACAAACTCATCCCGTGCATCAGACAAGATTCTTGAATTGCAGTTAGAGCAGTTGCCTCCGCCGATAGCGCCGAAAGACTTTGCGAATATGACAACGGAAGAATTTCAGAAGAATATTGATCTGGCAGGACAGCACATTCCCATGTTCCCTGGATCGGCAGAGACTCAACAGGGAATCAAGGCACAGCAGCAATTGAACCGCAAAAACAATGCCTATATCCAGTCGAAAACAGGCGGAGACATGATCCAAGTGCAAATCCCCGGACAGGCACCGGGGCAGATTCACAAGAGCCAATGGAACAATTTCAAAGCAAAGTATCCAAACGCGACTCAGGTTAAATGATGGCTCAAGAAGATCCATATTCGGCGTATCGAGCACCAGCGCAGCAAGCGCCAGCGGCTAATCCGTATGGTGCGTATCAGACTGCCGCTCCGCCACAGTCCCAGCCTTCGGGAAACTTCATGGATGATTTTCTTGGTAAAAATTCAAATGATTTGCTGCCTGCGGATGCACCGGGGGCCGCATTCTTCAACCGTCTGGGAAGAACGGCCAAGGGAATTGTTTCTACAATTGCCACGCCTCCGGAATCGGCAGGTGATTATGCCTCCTTCCTCGCTGGCCCCGGAGGTTTGGTAATGAAGCGCTTAGCCTCCGGACAGATTGATGCAGAGAAGCAATTGGCTCCGCAATTAGTGGATCAGGCCAAAGGAGCCATTGCTTCACACGAAACGCAACCATCGGATTCGATCATGCAGCAGATATTTAAGCGGGGTCCATCGCTCGAAGATGCGAGAGTGGCGACTACCGGGCTTTCGATGCTCAATCCTTTTGCTTCAGCTTCCGTTGCGAATGTTAATAGCCTCCAAGATCTGGGAAAATCAAATCAGGCATTACAGGAAGGAATTGCGGATATACTGCCTCTTGCGGCAAGCCTGAAAGGAAGATTTTCGAGCATGAATAAACCTAATGTCCTACAAATGAAGCCTCAGGCTCCTTCAGTATGGAATGGCCCGACTCCTCCTGGTTATCCAGAAGCGCCAGCATTAAGTGCAACTCCGATTGCTGATGCGCTTGCCGAGAAAGGCGTTACGCAGCCACAGACATCTAATAGCTATCAAGTTATCCCGCGCCCTGATGATGGAGGAGCGCCGTTAAATTTCCAAAAGAATGGGCAGCCGGGAGGATTTAAAACTGTAGATTTGCATTTGAATGGTGAAAAGGTTGGAGCTGCCGATGTCGGCGGCAATGCTTATGCTCCGGGTGGCGAAGGCGGGATGGAAGTAAAAAACATCAAGATAGACGATCCTTCATTGCAGGGGCAGGGACATGGCAAGATGTTCTACGAGCAATTGGCACAACATGCAAAAGACCAAGGCGCTACTCATATGATGTCGGATGTTTCGAGAAAACCTGGAGCAGAAGGGGCATGGCAGGGATTAGCAGAAAAATATCCGGACAAAGTTAAGTTCTCTCCCGATACGGGCCGTTACCATTGGGACTTGAGAGATTCCCAATCGCAGACATTGAGCGGTACTCCCATTGAAGATGCGATAACAAATAATACTCCACGCCATGTCAGTCCAGGGCCAGCACAGTTTAAGAGATGGTTAGCGCAGAAGGCAGCGCAACAAGGAAGTAAATGAATCATGCAGTAGATTTCGCAATGCGATGGGGCCATTTGCCCATAATCGGGCTGATCGTAGCTCACATGCACGGCGTAAGGTTCAGATTGAATATCTGGCGCAATGGTGGGGCTGTTCCGCGCATCCGATGGTCGGTTTACATCGAAAGAAAAGAATCTAAGTAAGGCGCTCTCAGGGTATACGGAGAAGGTAGACCGCGAGGGCGGAACGTCGGGGGAGTAACGGAAGGGACGGTGTATGAATGGATTTCTTGTTGAGTTATCTAAGGCAGTCTTGGGGATCTGCGTTCCTCTGGCTTACTATTTTGGGCACAGCTGGGTACGCGATCACTTCGCCGCTAAGAGAGAAGCACGAGCAGAAAAAGCTCGCCTGGAAGAAGAGAGTACAGGATTCCATCGCCGCATCAGCCTCAAGCCCAACGGATCAACCCATAACTCCGTACACAGTAAAGACCTCGACAGCGACTTGGATAATCCTGGTACTGATACTCATCCTTCCCGCCATCGGGTACGGGGTGGGAATTCATCTTCAGAGTAAGCGCGATGCCAAAGAAATTGCTGAACGTTTCGCAAAGTACGATGCCGCATATGCATCATGGCAAAGAACCTGGATTGCTTGGCAAATAAAACACCCACAGGAGAACTCCAATGCCGGACGACCCGAAACCAGACGACGGATTCCCGCCGCCGCCTCCACCCCCGCCTCCACCGGGGCCACCGCCTCAGAATCCAGCGCCATCAGGCGGATCGCCCTCAACCGCTGAACAACCAAACGAAGATCCAGAGTAGGAACACAAAGGGCCGCTAACAGATTTGGGATTCATCCTGTCCCTTCTGCGCGGCCCATTTGCTGCTCAGTCAACCACCGTCACGAACGATCAAAAAGGTCTTGCGCCAGCATCGCCATTAAGCTGGACTCCGTACTCTTCTGTTTGGCGGATCGTCTCACAGGTCATGCATAGACCGTCATAGGAGTGTTTCAGGCAGATGTTGTCTCCGCACTTGCATTCGGCATCGGCGCGGCGCTCGCAGGTCACGCAAACGGGCAGGCTGTAGGTTATTACGGCGCTCATGCGAATACCTCCTTGATTAAGGCGATTGCGAATATTACGGCGATTATCACCAGCACCAAGGCCACACCGCCCCAGAATGGAGCAGTAACCCACCACCATGACCAGTGAATGACGCCGCAGAGCTTGAGCACCACGAAGGCGACTCCGAGCAGGCCCAAAAGTCCGATCCCACTACTGCTAGAACTTGAATTTCCGCTCATTTGTCACTTCCTTTCGATTCCGCCCGGTAAGGCTCCATGTTTTTGTTGTAGGCTTCCCTAATTCCCGGCTCATCTTCCGGAGTAACAGCCGATGCGACGCGCTGCCGGATGTCGGACTGGAGAGCATCGGCGGGGCCACATTCAACACACTTGCAGCCCATGAACTGGCTAACTGACCCCCTGCCATGTCCCTCAAAAGGCATCGTGCCACGTAGCTCCTGAGACATGCGGCCTACCTTCTGGAGTGCCTTGCGGCGGTCATAGGCGTCCTTTACAGCCCACTTGACGGCTCCGGCAAGGGTTAGACCGCCTAAATCGTCCTGAAGCCACCCAAGGCGCTTTCTATCGCTTGTATCGAACCTGATAGGGGCTACTCCGCTTGTCGCCCGCCGTGCCCGCTTCTTCTTTGCTGTTTTCTTCATGTCCGCAGCATACACAAGCAGAAATGTGTTGTCAATAGAGATTATTTGTGGTAACTTGTCGCACATGGACAAACAAGAAGGTCTATTCGATCAAGCCAGAGCGCGGAGCACCGATCCAGTTCATAGCCATGAAGCGGCGGCAAGCGTGGTCAATTTGGGGAGAACCAGAGAGGCGATATTGGCGCTCTTGCGTAATATGTATCCGATGACAGATGAGCGATTGGCGGATCAGTACATGAAAGCGCAGTGGGCATATGGAGAGCAGGCATATCCCAGAGTTTCGGCATCCGGTCTGCGTTCGCGGCGATCCGAGCTAGTAAAAATGGGCTTTGTAGAGGCAGCGGGAACAGGGAAGACGGCGAGTGGCAGAGCATGTACCATCTGGAGAATAAAAAAGTGATGAAGGACACGCACAAGCCGTGCCCGTACTGGAGGATTGAAAAATGATAAAGACCATTGATTCAGAAGTTGCGCCAAAGAGTGCAATAGCATATGCGCTGGCTCAGGCCATTCTCGCATTAGGCAAAAACGACTTGCGGCGGGTCCGCGATAATATCAAGCGCGTCCAAAAGTTGCTTGAAGAATACGAAGAATTGAGGAAGCCGAATGATGAAAGATACAAACCGTCCGTGCCCGTACTGCGGTAAGCCCTTCGAGGAAGTTAGAGTAGGCCCATGCGCAAATGCAAGCGGCGGGCGGGGAGAATCGCGGCGATACCCACTAGAAATACACAAAAGAGTATGTCCCAAGAGGCCAAAATGAGGATGATTGACCTATGCGCTGGGCGTCTGGGATGGGCGAAGGCGTTCCATGCACGAGGGTGGAAGGTAACGGCGGTCGATCTGGTTCGGCCTCCAGAAGTGCCAGAGGGCATAGACTTCTATCAGACAGACATTATGACTCTTAACTGGCGCTGGGTAATGGCAAACTTCGACTTTGGCTGTGCATCGACTCCATGTGAGAATTTCTCTCTGTTCACGATGAGCATGTTTCATCCCGATCCGCCGTATCCAGAGATGGGAATACAGCTTTTCATGAAGGCGCAGGACTTGTTTCGCGGCATCCCGCACGTGATGGAAAATGTTCGCGGAGCTGAGCAGTTCATGGGGATAGCGGTAGATCACTGCGGGCCGTTCTATTTGTGGGGTAATTCTGTACCGCCGATTCTTCCACAGGGAATCAAGAAGGGGATAAAACTAGCTGGCAGTGGGTTCAGAAGCATTTCCGCAGAAGATCGTAAGCGGATAAGGAAATCAGATCCCATGATGTCCACCGGAAGCAAATCAAAAGCCAGGAAAGAGCACACGGCAAATGCGGCAATGATCCCGCCAGAATTGGCAAATTGTGTAGCAGAGTATGCTGAGAGAATTATTGAGCAGAAAAAATCAGTAGCTGGGTGAGGGGGCGGGAAAGGGAGACTATGAGCCAGTACCAGGAGTTTTTGCGGTCTAAGCTGATTTCATCGGTTGCCAGAGGTATTGAGCCGAAAGACGCTAACCCTATCCTGTTCGATTTTCAGCGGGATATTGTGAAATGGGCACTTCGGCGTGGCCGCGCGGCGATATTCGCGGATTGTGGCCTTGGCAAGAGCTTTATGCAGTTGGAATGGGCCAAACAGATACCGGGAAAGACCATCATATTGGCTCCGCTGGCGGTAGCTCCCCAGACCGTGCGCGAAGGCCAGAAATTGAGCATCCATGTTGTCTATGCCCGCAAGCAATCGGCCACAGTTGAAAGCTGCATTACCAATTACGAAATGTTGGAACACTTCCGGCCAGAGGACTATGACGGGGTAATTCTCGATGAATCCAGTATCATCAAGCACTTTGAAGGAAAGCTGCGCAATCAGATCATCGAGCAATTCAAGGATACCCATTTTAAACTGGCATGTACCGCGACTCCGGCCCCAAATGATTTCATGGAATTAGGCAATCACTCTGAATTCTTGGGAAATCTGACCCGCACGGAAATGTTGAGCACTTTCTTTGTGCATGACGGCGGAGATACTGCCAAGTGGCGACTCAAGGGACACGCGGAGAAGGAATTCTGGAAATGGGTATGCACATGGGCTGTGATGATCCGCAAACCTTCCGACCTGGGGTACGATGACGCGCAATTTGCTCTGCCCGCATTGCGACTCCATGAAAGGCAAGTTGAAGCGGAGACGTGTACAGACGGTTTCCTGTTTGCATTGCCAGCGGTAACACTTCAAGAGCGGCAGAGGGCCAGAGCTGTAAGCACAGAAGAAAGGGCGGCGGAAGTTGCGGCGATTGTGGCAACCAAACCGAAAGAGCAATGGCTTATTTGGTGCAATCTTAATGTTGAAAGCGATGCGGCTAAAAGCCTGATACCGGGAGCAGTTGAGGTACGTGGTTCAGATTCTACTGAGTTCAAAGAGAAATCATTGCTGGACTTCGCAGAGGGCCGTATCCGTGTACTGGTAAGCAAGCCGAGCATTGCAGGTTTCGGGATGAATTTCCAGTCCTGCCACAACGTTGCATTCCTGGGGCTGTCAGATTCATATGAGCAGTTTTATCAGGCGATCCGGAGATGCTGGAGATTCGGGCAGAAGCATCCAGTGGACTGTTACATCGTAACCAGTTCAACCGAGGGCGCAGTAGTGGCCAATATCAAGCGGAAGGAAGCGGACGCACAAAGGATGGCGGAGGAGATGGTAAACAACATGCACGAATTGAACCAGAAAGACTTGAAAGGACAGGGCAGAACTTCAGATGCATACATCCCTAGGATGGCGCAGAGCAAAGACTGGACTTATCATCTGGCGGACTCATGCGAAAAGATCAAGGATATACGATCAGATTCAATGCACTACAGCATTTTCAGCCCGCCATTTGCCAGCCTGTACACGTATTCGGCGAGTGAGCGCGATATGGGTAACTGCAAGACACATTCAGAGTTTTACGAGCACTTCAAGTTCTTGACCGGGGAGCTTCTGCGAATCACCATGCCGGGGAGGCTTCTTTCGTTCCATTGCATGAACCTGCCGACCAGCAAAGAACGGGATGGCGTGATCGGTATAACAGACTTTCGCGGGAATCTTATTCGTATGTTCACGGATGCCGGGTGGATCTATCACTCTGAAGTATGCATATGGAAAGACCCTGTAACGGCGATGCAGCGGACAAAGGCATTGGGGTTGCTGCACAAACAGATCAAGAAAGACTCGTGCATGTCGCGCCAGGGAATTGCTGATTATCTGGTTACCATGCGGAAGCCCGGAGATAACCCGGAGCGCGTAACACACACGAACGAGTCATTCCCGGTCAAGGTGTGGCAGCGGTACGCTTCTCCAGTATGGATGGACATAAACCCATCGAACACGCTGAACAAGCAGGATGCACGAGAGGACGACGACGAACGTCATATCTGCCCATTACAGCTTGACGTGATCGAACGGGCCATAAACCTGTGGACAAACCCAGGGGATCAGGTATTCTCACCGTTCGGCGGCATAGCGTCAGAGGGGTATATGGCGGTGAAGATGGGCAGGAGGTTCATGGGGATCGAGCTGAAGGAATCGTACTGGGAGGAAGGCGTCAAGAATTTGCAGGACGCAGAAAAACACATCGGCTCAGGATTGTTTCACGAAGTTACCGCGTAACGCACCGATACAAAATTAAGATACATAACCATTCAAAATATCCAGCATGAGGCTCATACGCAAAGTGTGGGCCTTGTTTTTTTCGTGTCAAATCAAACACGCGAAATGTGTGTGTAAAATTTGAGACTTGGCTAATAAAGAAC
>Ga0247684_1000051_pt1 | contig 37074 bp, 30 predicted proteins | sample CNK25_metaG_FD_190129 | JGI IMG/M metagenome (GOLD analysis project Ga0247684, IMG submission 190129) | Soil microbial communities from Purdue University Martell Research Forest, Indiana, United States - CNK25 | ecosystem: Environmental > Terrestrial > Soil > Temperate forest > Bulk soil... | reverse complement strand
TTGTGGCGACTTCTCGAATGTCGGATGGCGCGAGGTCAACACGGTGCCGAAAGCGATCCTGTAGTTTGGCAATGTCGACCCGCTTCGAGTCGATGGCCGCGACCACTTCATCGAGCTTTTCCTGTGACGTAACGACGATCCAACAGGGGGCGATGATCTTGCGGGCCTTCAGCAAATTCTTGCTGACCTTGCCGAACTCCTCGATGGTCGCCCGCAGGTCTTCAATCTTGTCGCCGCTACGGGCGACGTGTTGGCCCACTTCGTCGATGATGAAGACGAGTGCCTTTCCAGGGCGCCGTCGACCCCATAGTTCAAATGTGCGCTGGACAACCTTGCTGACTGAGATGGACGCATCCCGGTTCCGCTGCGAGTGCGACCATGAATCAGCCGAAGGATAGGTTATCCGATCGAGCTGGTGGAGAATGGCGCTCGCACGGGACAGCTTCTGCGCTCCGGCCCGGACAGTGGTCCAGTCTTTACCGTGTAGCGACTTGCACGTGGCAATGAACTCCGGAAGTTTGCCTTCGGCCTCGAGTTCGATTTCCAGCTCGGCGATATCGAAGTCCTCGGAGTACCCAAGTTCACGCAGGAGGACGGTGTACATCAATTCGGCAATGCGCTGGGTGACCTTCCGGGTATCGGCTTCCTTCGCCACTTCAAAGAGGATGGCCTCGGTTGGAGTCCTGGCGTTGATGAGGTCGAGCAGATCGCTGATGCGGGAATCGTTCAGTTGAATCTTAAACAGATCAGCGAATTTGCTGCCGACGACCGTTCGATTCTGGAGGGCAAAGCCGAGGTTCTTGGCGAACGAGCTCTTACCGGAGCCGAAGAAGCCCGAGACCCACACACCCACGCTTTCGTTGGGATCGGCGGGAGCCTCAGCGACAGCTTCGAGCAGTTGTCGGTACTGGTCGCGGATACTGTCGGTGGCGATGTATTCGGTGATTTCGGCATGGACTGATTGTTCGTCCGCCTGATCGACCTGGATGATCTCTTCAATCTTGCGACTGAGGTCACGTGTCAGCAGTTCGCCAATTGTCTTCATGTGGGTGTCTCTTGCCTCAGCCGTAGATCTTGACTCGGTAGTTGCCCAGGGCATCCCGGTCTTTCAGGTCCATGAATCGTAGTCCCGTCGTGCCTTCGATGGAGCCGGGATAGAAGAGGATCGTGGTCACCTTCGTCTTGCCATGCATCTTGTCGAGCAGCATCGACACGTGAAAAATCGCCGGCGACATCGCGGCCACACGAGTCAGGAAGACGACAGAATTCTCAGGGTTGATGGTTGCCAGCCGCTCCGCGAGCAAGTCCCACAGTGGTACCCAAACTTTGCTCGACAGGTACGTGGTCAGCTGCTGTTGGGCCTCCACGTAACCTCGTTCTCTCTCCAAAGCGATCGCGGCTTCCAAACCTTCGTCATCATCTTTCTGGTGAACCTGCTCCAAGGCCGACCAGAGCAGTTCCGACATCGGGATGATGTGAACCTCTTTGCCGGCCTTCTCAAGGCGCGTAGCCAAGAACTTGATTTCCCGCCGAAGCTCCCATTCATCGGTTGGGTCGTACCGCATGATCGCGAAGGGCAGGTCGTGGTAGACGTTGATCCGAGACGGAACCGCCTTCAGGTCGCTTTCGAGAGGAGCGAGGCTATCTTTGAGTGAGGACATTCGCGTACTCCTCAAGGGTTTCCGCGGGGAACGTCAAGCGGGTGACGCTGCCAGCGACGTGATACTCCAGCAGATCCCGCTGGTGAGCTTCGAACAGGAACCGCTCGACTCCTTCCTTTGTCAGAAAGAAGAGCTTCCATTCTGGCGCCTCGATCAGCTTGGCTCCTGATGGTTGTTGTTGCTTCAGGAAGAACATGATGTACGCAAACGACTCGACGGGAAGGTAGGGCGGAGTGAGCTTCTTCTTGACAGCACCCTGAAGCACGCCGAAGTCCCGAAGCGCGGAGAGCAGCCCCTGCGCAATGCGAGTAATCGTGGGTTCGGACCAGTGTCCCGTCGTCTTCCCATCTTCCACCCACTTGGCCAAAGGCCTCTCGACGTCATGCACGTTGATGTCCACCAACCCTCGCGCCTGAATGGGAACCAGGATTTCGGTGACGGCATCGTGAAGCAACTGATCCGCACGAGCGGAGTGGAAATAGAGCAACCGTTCGAGAGCGGCGGACGGAAACCTTCCACGGACGAGGGCAACCAGCGCCCTCGTGACTGATTCCTTCGCGAGGTAGCGCTGTCGAAAAATCGCCAGGATGTCCTCGACGCGAGAGCGGGATGCTTTGCCGAAAACGTTGTCCCGCTGAATCCGGTCGATGTTCTTGCCAACCGAGGCCCTCGCATCCCAGTGGGAGAGAAGGGTCTTGGTGTCCCCGATCAAGGCTCCGGCTTTGATGATCTTCGAGGAATACGGCGCGGAGGACCGCGGCCGCTTCCCCCGGCTCGTTTTCTTTCGCTCCACCATCCGTGGTCATACTAGACGATGGCCACTCGCGAGAAACGCGCAAGTTTGCCTCCTGCTCTTCGCTATCCTCCTCGTGTGCGCGATCTTCTCCTCGGCATCGCCCGATGCCGCAACATCGACCGAGCTCGATGTTCAAGCTCCCATCCATGCCACGCGATCGTCACGTCGCAGGTGACGACAGGCGAGGTGTTTCAGTTGCCCGAACCGTGGAACGGCCGACTCGCGGAAGCCCCGTTGCTGTTCGTTTCGAGCAACCCGACCATCGGTACCCGTGCTGAGTTCCCTCGCGATACCTGGGACGACGAGGTGATCGAGGACTTCTTCGTGAATCGTTTCGGCGAGGGCATGAAGCCATGGACAAAGGGTGGCAACCGAGCACTACTCGCCGACGGTAGCCACGCGAAGGCAAACCATTTCTGGTCGTCGATTCGGAAGCGAGCGGTCGAATTGTTCGAGCGTGCGGTCGTTCCGGGGCTTGACTACGCTCTGACCGAAGTCGTGAGATGCAAATCGGATGCTGAATATGGTGTTCGGGAGGCTGCCGGCGAGTGCGCAGGCCGCTATCTGTTGCCAACGTTCGAGGCGTCCGAGGCGACGTTGATCGTTACCCTCGGTCGAGTCGCCGAGGAGTACCTGCGCAAAATCGTGAAGTTTGATGGTCCGCTGTCTTCGCCGACGATGATCGGTGGGCGGGATCGTGTTGTTGCTGTTCTGCCGCACCCGAACGCGCATGAAAAGAGGACCTTCTTGAATCGCTTCGATGAGCGAGACCTCGCAGAGCTGCGGAGACGGCTTCGAGCCTAAAACGAGTGGCTGGCCCCATAAGCGTCCGCGAATTGGTCGTGAAGCAGCTGCATCGCTCTCAGCACTTCGAGAGTCTTCCAGTCCGCGTCTTCGGCGGAATGCGGGGCCACGATGGTGGCGACGATCCACTAGATTCGTGATTCGCTCTGGCCTCCCGCTAAGCGCCGGGCTCGTTCTCACGCTCGTTCGATTACAAAACCGCACAGAATAGCCATCGATAGTGATTGCGACATCCTCACCCGTGAAACCGCTAGCCAACTCGATTCCGATCGCAAGCGTCTCCTCCGCGATGTAATCGCGCAAGGCATCGGTCGCCGCACGCAGGTCGGGCGCGACATCCACGCGTATCCGGATGCGGTCGGTGATCTCGCCCCTTCTTCTTCCGCGGTTCTTGCTTCCATCTACCGAGAAGCCGTGAACACCCATGCCGCACCAGCACCATCCTTGTCAAAGCTCCCTCCTACCATCGCTGTGTTGCCGTCACCTGACAAAGAGACCGATATGCCCTGATTCGCGAGCCCAACGGCGCCGGATCCAAGCAGCTTCGTTCCCTGCTGGCTCCAGGTGTCGCCGCTTCTCGTCCAGACCCAAGCAGCGCCGGCGCCACCGTTATCAAAGACTCCTCCAAGGATTGCTCTGTTGCCGTCACCCGAGATCGAAGCGGAAAAACCCTGCTCGGGACTGGCGACGGCGCCAGACCCGACCAGTTTCTCGCCTTGCTGTGTCCAAACTCCACCGCTCCTCGTCCATATCCATGCTGCTCCAATCCCGCCGTTGTCGAGGAAACCGCCTACGATCGCCGTGTTACCGTCCGCTGAAAGGGAGACTGATTGACCCTGGGCACTCCCGACGTCGTTCGAACCGATCAGCCTGCCTTCCTGCCTCCAGGCGCCAGCGCTTCTTGTCCACACCCATGCACCGGCTCCGGGGCCTCCGATGATCGCCGTGCTGCCGTCGTTCGAGAGAGACACGGAACGACCCTGAAGACCGAGGCCATTCGAGCCGACCAGCTTCGGCCCCTGCTGCGTCCAGACGCCACCGCTCCTCGTCCACACCCACGCGGCCCCGGTTTGATTGTCGTCGAGGTAACCCCCGACAATCGCCGTATTGCCATCAGCCGAGAGTGCCACGGACTCGCCCTGTTGAGAACTCCCCGACGCGCCCGAGCCCACCAGTTTGGCCTGTTGCGTCCACGCCCCGCCGCTGCCCTTGGTCCAGATCCACGCCGCGCCCACACCACCATTGTCGAGAATCCCTCCGACGATGGCGGTCGCGCCGTCGTCCGACAAGGACACAGAAATGCCCTGCGCGGCAGCGCCGAGCGCTCCCGAACCCGTTAGTTTGGCCCGCTCGGACCATACACCGCCGCTCCTCGTCCAGAACCCACGCCGCCCCGGTGGCATTGTTGTCGCCCCATCCCCCTACTACCGCAGTATTTCCGTCGCTGGAAAGAGACAGGGAAAGGCCTTGCAGGGCAATCCCTGCCGCATCAGTCGCCACTAATTTTGGCCCCTGTTGCGAGAAGGTGGACGCGATCGTAGCTCCAGTAGCGTAGATGCTGGTTCTGGCTTCGACCGAAAGCCCGGAACGCTCGACGATGATCTTCGGTGTAAACGTGCCACTGCTCGCGTACTGCACCATCCAGTGATCCGACCAGGACGTGGTGACGCCGCTGCACCACCAACCGCCGTTGTCGCTCCCGGCGCAAGTACCCGGTGCGGTCGCAACGAACCCGCCGCCGCACTGGGCGACGGCAATGTTGGAGTCTGTGCCGGTGTAGGAGCAGTTCGGCCAGACACGGAAGGTGAGCGGGCCGGTGGCAGTTCCACCAATTCCGATCGATATCTGGGTCCACGTATTCGGCGTTGTATTTGAGGGCGCGCTGATGTTCGCGATGAGCGTGGATGTTGGCGGCGGTCCGGCAGCGTGCCTGCGCGGCGACCCCTCCGCTCGAAAGATCGCCATCACCGTGGCGTTGCCGGCGCCGGTCAACGTGCACGTCGTTGACGATGCGTTCGTATTGGCCAGCCCACAGTTCGTGGCGATCCAGTTGCTGAACTGGTAGCCGCTGTTCGGCGACGCGAAGATGCCCACGTCCGTGCCGCCCGTGTAGCCGCCGGCACAGTTCTGCGGCGTCGAGATGTTCGCGATACCGCCGCCGCTCGGGCTCGCGTTCGCCGTGAGCGAGTAGCAAACCGGCGGAGCGACTGGCGTGAATGCGGCGGTCACCGTGGCGTTTCCGCCGCCGGTCACAGTGCACGTGGTGGAGGATGCGCTGGCGTTCGCCAGGGTGCAGTTTGAGGCAATCCAGTTGCTGAACTGGTAGCCGGTGTTCGGCGACGCCGCGATCGCGGCGGCCGTACCGCCGGTATAGCCGCCGGCACAGCTCTGCGGCGTCGAGACGCTCACGGTGCCGCCGCCGCTCGGACTGGCGTTCGCCGTGAACGAGTAGCAGGCCGGGGCGACCAGCGTAAACGTGGCCGTCACGGTGGCATTGCCACCGCCGGTCACCGTGCACGTGGTCGAGGATGCGTTCGCGTTGGCGAGGGTGCAGTTTGAGGCAATCCAGTCGCTGAACTGGTAGCCGCTGTTCGGCGACGAGACGATGGCGGCGCTCGTGCCGCCGGTGAAGCCGCCGGCACAGTTCTGCGGCGTCGAGACGCTCGCGGTGCCGCCGGCGCTCGGACTCGCGTTCGCCGTGAGCGGGTAGCAGGCCGGGGCGACTGGCGTGAACGTGGCCGTCACGGCGGCATTGCCGCCGCCGGTCACCGTGCACGTGGTCGAGGATGCGTTCGCGTTGGCGAGGGTGCAGTTTGAGGCAATCCAGTTGCTGAACCGGTAGCCGCTGTTCGGCGACGCCAGGATGCCGGCTGCTGTACCGCCCGTGTAGCCGCCGGCGCAGTTCTGCGGCGTAGAGACGCTCACGGTGCCTCCAGTGCTCGGACTGGCGTTCGCCGTAAGCGGGTAGCAGGCCGGGGCGACCGTCGTGAACGTCGCCATCACGCTGGCATTGCCGCCGCCCGTCAGGGTGCACGTGGTCGAGGATGCGTTCGCGTTGGCGAGGGTGCAGTTTGAGGCAATCCAGTTGCTGAACCGGTAGCCGCTGTTCGGCGACGCGACGATGGCGGCGGACGTACCGCCCGCGTAGCCACCGGCGCAGTTCTGCGGCGTCGAGACGCTTGCGGTACCGCCAGCGCTCGGGCTTGCGTTCGCCGTGAGCGAGTAGCAGGCCGGCGGAGCGATCACGAACGTCGCATTGATCGTCTTGTCCGCGTCCATCGTGAGCTGCAATGGGCTCTGATTCCCGTTCGCGTCACCACTCCAGGTGCCGAACACCCAGCCGCTATCGGGAACGGGCGTTAGCTGCACGATCGTGCCCGCTGCATAGCCAACCTGATTGGGATTGACGTCGACATGGCCGTTTCCTGACGGGTTGACCGTCAGATGCAGGGTGACTCCAGGAGGCAGATCGGTAGCCCGCACCCGCGTCTGCTCGGAACCGATCGAATGCGTCTCCGCCGACGCCTGCAGCCCCACGGTTGCGTGAGCTGACAACGAGCCGAAAGAGATCGATCTGCCGTCGGCGCTCCAAACCACAGAGCTGTAGTTCTGGCCAGCGGGGGCATAACCCGAAAACGACGAATTGTTGATCGGCTTCCACAGAATGCCACCTGCGACGTTCTGATCGACGCGATCGAGGAACATGACCTGCTGCCCCGAGGGCGAAACGATGTACCAGCCGGTGCTGGGATTGAAGATGTAACCCCACAGCACCTGATGCGTTGTGTTCGACAGCGCCTCGCCGACCGGGCTCAGCGGTCCGAGCGCGCTGCCGATTTGTACAGTTCCGCCATCGGGCGCAACGACCACGGAGGCGAAATTCCTGCCGGCCGGCTGGTATCCCTGGAACGATGCGTTGTTTACCGGCCTCCAGTAGATTCCAAAGGACGTGTTCTTGTCGACTCTGTCCAGGTACAGCACCTGCTCGCCGGCTGGCGAAACGATGTACCAGCCGCTGGTCGGCTCCATGATGTAGCACCACGCCACCGTCTGCGCGGTATTCGCCAGAGCGGTAACGAGAGGATCGGTGCTGGTGGAGCCGCCGGAGGTGAAGTGAAACACGTTGTACCAGAGGTTCCAGAACAAATAGTTGCCACCAGGAGGTGGGACACCGATCACTGGAGTATAAGCATACAGACCGGCTGTCGCTGTCGTGGTGACAGAGACGGTGCCGTCTGTAACATACCGTACCACATTCAACGCCCAGGGGTTAAACCTGACGTCTTTATAGTTCGAGATATTGTTCAGGTAAAGGCGGAATTGTCGCGTACCGTAATGAATCTGGTCCACGAACTTGATCACCGTCGGATCGTGGCAACTGTCCCAGCCCATCGCGCAATAGTCCGGATTGGCGCTACTCGACCGGATCAACGACCGTTCTTTCTCGAGCGTCGTCAGAACAAGATAAGGGCTGATTCCATACGTCTGACAGGCGTCGTAAATGATTTGCGCCGCCGAGCTTCCTCCGGAGCTGAATCTCGACAATGGACCGTTGTACGAGGCAAGAAAGGACTGGATCGACGATACGGTCATCGCATTGAAGTCCGTTAGCTGAGCGTCTGTGATGATGGTGTTCTTGTCAAACGCCGCTGCGGCATCCAGCTCGATCGCATGGCGCTCTTCCAGCGCGGAGGAGAGGTCGTGGTCCGCGATGTCGATTGCAATGGTCGCGGTCTGCGATGTTTCTGTACCGCTCCCGTCCAAAGCGACGATCCTGTACGTACGAGTGCCGGCCGCGGTTCCGGCGTCATCAAGGAAAACCGTCTGGTCGAGCGGAGTGGGCGTGAGAAGGCTCCAGCCGCTGCCATCGGCGAGGTAAACATTAAAGCGCTGGCCTGGTACCTGAGGGTCGCGCTCCCATACAACGTGAACTACGTGGCCGCTCTGCCACGCCAGAGCCGGCTCGGGTGGCAATTGGCCAGGAAGGGCGTTGCCAGTCGCGACAGCCAACCCTGGCCAGCAAACCAGTGTGAAGAGAAGAACGCGTAGAAAGCTAGAGTGTGACATCAGTCCTCCGCAAGTTATCGATGATTTGATCTGTGTCGTCATCGATTCGATTCCTAAGTTCGCCTGGTTCTACGGAGCAAAGCGTTCAGGAATCGTCGTGCGCTCGTACAGTGACGACCGGGGGGGCTGCATGGCAGATCCGGACCGTTGTACTTTGAGGCGCACCCAAGAGACTTACAGAGCCAATTTTGCTCCGTACGTCCAGGGTAGGACGATCGTGATGAGCGACTCACAGGCCTTGAGATCGGTGCCGATTGCCAAAGGAACTATGATGAGCGGTAGGATGAAACTGCCGGCCGGTTCAATCGAGGAAACTCCCCGCCGTCAAAACCCGGAAGCAGTAACAGGGAGACCTGCATGAATCCGTTGAGCACTCTCAAAGGCCGAGGCTTTCTCGACAACACCACCGATGACGAGGCGCTGTTCGCTGAGCTGGCGTCGGGTCAACAATCCGTGTACGCAGGCTTCGACCCCACTGCGCCAAGCCTCCACGTCGGCCACCTTCTGCCGATCATGGCCCTCGCTCACCTTCAGCGAGCGAACCATCGTCCTATCCTTCTTGTCGGAGGTGCGACGGGAATGATCGGTGACCCCAGTGGCCGTTCGACGGAGCGCGGGCTCCTGACCCCCGAGGAAGTGGATCGAAATGTAGAAGGCATTCGTGCGCAGGTAGCCCGTTTCCTCGACCTTGACGGCCCTCAGGCGGCTCGCATCGTGAACAACGCCGACTGGATTGGCCCGATCTCGCACCTGGAATGGCTGCGAGACGTGGGGAAACATTTCACGGTGCCCTACATGCTGGCGAAAGAGTCGGTACGTTCTCGCCTCGAACAGGGCGTCTCCTACACGGAGTTCAGCTACATGCTGCTCCAGGCGTACGATTTCCTTCATCTGTTCCGGACGCATGGATGCCGTATCCAGTGCGGCGGGAGCGAACAGTGGGGAAACATCACCGCGGGAATCGACCTGATCCGGCGGGTCGAAAGAAAACAGGCCTTCGGGATGACCTTTCGTCTGCTGACGACGTCCTCGGGTGAGAAGTTCGGCAAATCCGCGGGCAACGCCGTCTGGCTGGACGCCAACGCCACCACTCCTTTTGCGTTTCACCAGTACTGGCTCAACACCGCCGATTCCGAGGTCGGGGCGTTGCTTCGGCTATTCACCTTCCTCGACATCGATGCCATCGATGACCTGATGAACGAGCATCATCGAAATCCGGAGCGGCATGAAGCGCAGGCCGCCTTGGCTGACGAGGTCACGCGGATGGTGCACGGCGCAGACGGATTAGATCGAGCGATGCGAGCCAAACGCGTGCTCTTCGACCTTGACGTTGAACGACTCTCCGTGGAAGACCTCGAGGCCGCCATCGGCGATATGCCCGTCAGCAGGATCAAGAGAGCCGATTTCGATGGAGGTCTCCCCGCCGACCAGGCGTTGGCCACCTCGGGTCTGACAGCTTCGAAGAGCGAAGCCCGGCGGCTCATCGCCGCCGGCGGTGTCTACCTCAACGGCGTTCCGTTGAAGGAGCCGAATCAGCGGATTTTGTCTTCGGACGCGATCGGGCCGTACATTTTCCTGCGCGTTGGGAAACGCAACCCATGCGTTATCGTGATCGAAGGATGAGGACCAAATGAGTCATCAGGCGAGACAGATCGGCTTTGAGCAAACCACCGCACTCAAAAATCTGGATGAGGTCGTTCGCGAATGGATCGTTCCCTTTCTCGATACCTGGGTGAACTCCGGGCCCCAGCCTCGGGCGAGCGCCGAAGACACTAAGCGCGTCATCCAATTCATTAAGACGCTGTCTGCGTCCCACCGGACGCCGGAGGGCTACGCGTGGCTTCCTGGTCTCCTGAAACGGCTCGCCGGCGGGGTGAGATTCAATGCACGGAACTTCGTCAACATTCACCCCACTCCACTCATCCCCGCGATCGTGGCCGCGCTCGTCGCGTCGATCCAAAACCCGAACAACATCGTAGAAGATGTCTCGAAAGCGACGACCGAGCTCGAAAAGGAGTCGATTCAGTGGATGTCAAAGGAGCTGGTCGGCTTCGACCCTGCTAAGTCCTGGGGCAATGTCGTCAGCGGCGGCACGATCGCGAACATGACGGCCTTGATGGTCGCGCGCGACTATTCGTATCGGAAGCTCTCGCGACCCCGCCCCTCGGATGTGCGAACGAGAGGACTGTTCGGGTTGCCGGCCGGGGTTGTCCTCGCCACCGCCGGCTCTCACTATTCGATCAAGAAGGCGATGTGGTTTCTGGGAATGGGAGATGAGAATGTGGTCCGCATCCCCGTTGCCTTTGATGAGGAGGTCGCAAGAAATATCACTCGAGACCAAAACTTCGTCGCCGGCATCACCAATCGCGGCTGGAAGAAACTCATCGAAACGTCAACCGCAGCCGATCGCAAGCGCGGGAGGGAGGAGCTCACCAGGTTCTATCGGGGCACTCAAGAGCCATTCTCTCTCCAGCCGCTCGATTCGGAGGTGTTCAAAGCCCTCTATAGCTGCTTCGAGTACGGCACTCCCCTGATAGCTTATGTTTTTAGCCTCGGTACCACGGATACCGGCACGATCGAGAAGCCGAATCACCAGGCAATCCGGAGACTCGTTAAGGAGGACATCTTCATTCATGCTGATGCAGCTCTCGGCGGGTTTGCTCTGAATCATCCACGAGTTCACAAGCTGGTCAGCGAACTGGAGAAGGTTCACTCGGTGACCATCGACGGTCACAAACTTGGCCACCTCGCGTATCCCAGCGGCGCGGTCCTATTCCGCGACATCGCCTGGCGTCAGGAAATCATGCACGAGGCACCGTATCTTCGCGATCTCGCACCGACACTGGAGGGCTCCAGAGGCGGTGGCAGTTCGGCCGCGCTTTGGGCTGCGATTCAGGACCTCGGGAAGAAGGGCAAGTACATCATCTGGCTGGATCGTCTCTTCGCCTTTGTCGACAGGCTGAAAAAATGTATCGCGGCCGAAGGATCTTTCCAGGTGCTCCACAAGGTCCATCTCACCACGCTAGCGATCGCGCCCATTCTCCGGCCGGGCGAGTCTCGGAGCGACGTCAACAAGATCGTCGAGTGCCTTCATCGCGCCATCGACGCGGACGCCAGCCCCGGTGCTTTCCTGGTAAACATCGACCGAGGCCTGGCCGGGATCAAAGTGCGCGACTCGAATGAATTCGTACCTTTCGAGCAGGCCGGTGGACGGCCGGAGGAAAAGTTGGTGGACGTCTATTGCTTGCGGCTGGTAGCCGCGAATCCTGCGGTCGAGCCCGCCGACGCAGAGCGATTGCTGGGATATCTGACTGGCAAGCTCGCCGAAGTCCGGAGCGACAACTAGCACTAAGGCCGCGATGTACCAGGACGTTGTTACCGCGTCCAAGATTCTCAAAAGTGGGTCGATTCGACACCAGCTACAAAAGACCTTGCGGCCGATCTCCGGTAGACAGCCGCGGACCCTCGAAAACGGGGAGACGGAAGCACAGACGCCATGATTCCTCGGGTCGACGCGACGCGTGATCGCAACGCTTTGCTCCGTATATACTGAGGCACGGCAGCCGGGACGGCGAATCAAATGTTGTGGCGTAGCTCAGCTGGTAGAGCGGCGGATTGTTAATCCGTTGGTCGGAGGTTCGAATCCTCCCGCCACAGCCAAACGTGCCAGCCAACTGCGCACCCGCTTGCTGATCGCGTGCGGTTCGCCCATCACCAAGCCTCAGCGCCCAGCAAAGCCGTCAACGATCGGATCTACAATTGAGGTGTGATCGTGGACCCGATGCTCAGCGCCACCGAGATCAAGGCGCAACTCGAGCGTGGCGAGATTCGCGCGAGAGACGTGCTCGCGGCGGCTCTCGAGCGAATTCACCGGGACGAACCGGCGATTCACGCCTTCCTGACACTTCGCCCCGAAGAAGAGCTTTTCAGAGAAGCGGACGACATCGACGCACGACGCCGGTCCGGTTCCGTCGGTGTGCTTGCGGGTCTTCCGGTCGCCATCAAGGACAGCATCTGTACCTCCGGCCTCCGTACGACGTGTGGTTCGCGGATGCTGGAGACGTTCATCCCGCCGTACGACGCAACTGTAGTAGCACGGATCAAATCGGAGGACGGAATCATCATCGGGAAGACAAACCTCGATGAGTTCTGCATGGGCTCCAGCACCGAGAATTCAGCCTTCTACACGACGCGCAACCCCCTCAATCTGGAGTACGTCCCTGGTGGGACCAGCGGTGGTTCGGCGGCGGCGGTCGCAGCCGGCTTTGCCCCTCTGGCCTTGGGCTCAGACACCGGGGGATCCGTCCGCCAGCCCGCTGCATTCTGTGGTCTGGTTGGGATGAAGCCGACGTATGGGCGCTGCTCCCGATACGGACTCATCGCGTACGCATCCTCTTTCGATCAAGTCGGGGTGCTGGCGCGCACGGTGGATGACGCGGCGCTCCTGCTTTCGGTTATTTCCGGCCACGATCCCCACGACTCGACGTCGACCGCGCTGCCGCCGGTCGCCCCTCCCACCCGGGACTCCACCCGTCGCTTCACCATCGGGGTACCCAATTGGCCGCAAGAGGGAATGGACCCGGATGTATCCCAAGCGCTTTCGACCACCCTCGATCTGCTCACGGCATCCGGTCACAAACGGGTCGACATTGAGCTAACCGATCCCAGCGTTCTGCTGGCGTGCTATTACGTAATCGCCTCGGCAGAAGCATCCGCGAACCTTGCCCGATACGACGGGGCACAAGTCGGGCCGCGGTTTGAAGGTGACACCTACAAGCAACGGGTACTTCGCACCCGGTCGCAAGCCTTCGGCCCCGAGGTCCAGCGACGCATCATGCTCGGCACATTTGTCCTGAGCTCTGGCTACTACGATGACTACTACGGCCGTGCTGTGGCCGTGCGGCGCCAGTTCATCGCGCAACTGCGCGAGGTATTCTCCATGTGCGATGTGATCGTCCAGCCCATCTCGCCAACGGCGGCGTTCAGGTTGGGGGAGAAGACCACCGACCCGATGCAGATGTACCTGGCCGACCTCTACAGCGTTACCGCCAACGTGGCAGGCGTCCCTTCGATTTCGGTTCCCTGCGGCCGGACCGGAACCGGTCTGCCGATCGGGATCCAGATTCTCGCCCCTTGGAACGCCGATGAGCTACTCCTCATATTCGGGCTCGAGGCCGAACTCCACGCTCCTAACGCAGGCAGGTGACACGCTCATAACGCAAGCAGGTGAGCCACCGCTTCCCCGCCTTCGCACAGGTCCAACCGCTTCGACGTCTCGCGGTAAGATCCCGGGAAACGAGCAAAGAATCAGGAACAGATTCTTGGGATCGGCGCTCCGTGGCATGTCGAGCCGGCGGCTTTGAAGCTAGACGAAGGAGATGTGCTGTGGGGCTACGTCCGCTGCGGCCGGGCGGAGCGTCTCTGGAGCCGCTCCCTCCAGGCGCCACTCGCTGTAAGCTGACACAGGTTCGAAAAATCGCCTGAATGATAAAGAATCACTGCGAAGGTGCGACCAACGCAGCCGCCTCCAATGAGCCTACACGTCTGAGTCGGTGAACTCGCACATCTAAGCGCATGGTGAACCGAGCATGCAGACTCCGGAGCCACCTGCGATACCAGAAACATCCCCCTCCACCTCGGTAGTCTGGAACTCTAACCAACGCGGCCTCGCCACCATCCACACGAACGCCTGTAGGGTCGTTATCTTAAGTCCCTTGGGCCTAAGCCCTCTTGGCTTTCCCGCGTGGCCGTCCTCCCGCCCTCTCACCTTTCGCAGCAAAGTGATACACGCACTTCGGTGCGCCCGCCTCGTTCGTGGCAAACTGCCCGCAGTCTGCCTTCAGCAAATGTCTCACCGTGATCGTCTTCCCAGGATAGACGCTCTCGAGAACCCTCGCTACATAACCGACCATGAATCCGCATAGACTTGGGTCTCGGCTCGTCCTTCCGGCAATCAGAAAATTATTCTCCAAAGTGATTTCCCCCTTGAAGGAACCGGTCCACACGGACGCGTCGAAACGTCCAAAACCTACACTCGAGTCGAACTCGCACCACTCCTGCGCCCTTTCTTCCGGCGTCTTCTCAAGTTGGTCGGCCGCCCATTTACCGGCCAGATACTCCGAAAACCTCGCGGCAGCGTCATACCCAGCGCGATACAGTTCGTCGTAGAACTCCTTGCCGGAAACGCGACCCCTTCCTTTCTGGACCAGACCCTCAACTAGAGCCTGCAGCGTATCAAGACGGAAAGCCACGTTTCTTTCCCTGTCGATGGGATTGATCATTTTCCCGGAGTCCACCATGTAGTAGGACTTGAATCGCCGTACGCTCTTGCTAAGGTCCGCTAACTGCTCTCGAACCTCCGGGACCACTGCCCGAAACAAACTACAATAGTCCTCTACGATCGGGGACTGTTCCGGCGGACCAGCGTAAGGCACCGGCAGCATTATTCCCCACCTCCCGAGCTGTAGCCGCGGCTCCGAATGCAGGACGACAACATCTCCAACCCGGAGCCTTCGCTTGCTCACCTCACCTCGCACATGCTCGAGAGCCTCGGCTTCGATACTCTCGCTCGCGATCTCACTCTCGACCTCGCTTCGGGGTGACCCTAGCGAAGGGAATCGGCTCAAGCTGTAATGCAGCCGTGAAGGCGCCAGTTTGTTGCTCTTCACCCGATTTTCATGAATTAAACCAAATCGATGCGTACCGGCGAGACAGTCCGCATCCAGCGTGGTCAGCACCACGACATCATCGGGGAGTATGGTCGTACAAAAGCCCGACAAAGGTGTAAAACCACTCGGCGAATCGATTATCAGGTATTCGCACTGAAACTGGGCTTCGATCGCGTCCTTCAAACGTCCGAAGTAAATCGGGGCCCGATCGAGCTCGCTCCCCTCTCCCGCCGGCGGTTCCAAGCTCCGTAGCGCCCGAACCGCTTCCCAGTAGGTCCCCCGTGCGGGATCGCCAGGCAGGATGAGCCGTAAGAGGCTCGTAACCTCAAGGCTTGGGATGGGGCTGAGCGCAGCACTCTTGCTATGCGTCAGAAACTCCTTGATGTGTTCGACCAGCCCGCGCTCGGGAGTGTCGGCTATGGAGAAGCTTGCTGCGACTCTGGAAAGAAGCCCGGGCGCCTCGATATCCAAATCGAGCACGACGGTCCTCTTGCCAAACCGGGCAAGCAATACCCCGAGTTGCGCGGCAGCCAATGAGCGTCCCGTACCGCCCTTGTAGCTGTAAAATGTGATCACCTTCAGCGGCTTCATGGTCTTGACCTCGTGGCTTCGATGGGCAATCCTTCGCCCTTGTGTTGCTGCCATCGCCAAAGCGTGCTGCTCACGTCATACGTGATCCAGATCTCGTCCTCCATCGTCTTGCCCAGCGCTCGAGCGAAGTAGCACCCAACCAGCATTAACGTATCCCACAGCACAGGCGCTATGGGATCATCGTGTATCTTCCGATCCTCATCATCAGGCATGCTGATAAACCGAATCATAAGAACTCGTTCCTCAATTACGGTCACACAGCGCGTGCAGTGATACACAGTTTTTTCACGTACGACTTCATGCCGCGCCTTGTCGCCAACAAGAATGCGATGCGTGTCCGCGTCCGGCATGCTCGGATGCAGATGCAGAACACCGCTTTTCCCCAAGTACTGGGCGAAGTCGGACGACCTCCTCTTGAAGGCTTGCTTCATAGGTCCCGCCAGACCCGCTGGGGCCTTAGACGCGATACTCGACTTCTCAAGACGAATAACGGAACTCTTCTGAAGCCCCTTGGGCTCGAATGCACCATCAACCTCGAAGATCGAGTATCCCGCAATGCGGCGCCGCATCTGGCCAACTCGCGCCCCAAACTCTTCTTTGGACATAGCCTTCTCGTCCGCACCGCCATTGTCGCTCACGCGCAACTCGCCACGATCATCCGGGGCAGGTAGCTTCGGGTACAATCCGTACAAAGTGTCGATGTCGTTACACAATTCAAGATGCGCTCCCTCGAAATCGAGCGTATTGGTCAACAGCTCGATGAGTCGCGCCTGATTGACGAGCTTCTTTGGTAGAAACACGTCTACGATAACGCATTGCTCCTTATGCAGGGGCTCAAGAAGAGGAACGGCCATTTCGTCAGTTCTCCTCGCCTCGTTCACACAGGCCGTCACTCACGCCTTCGCGTAAACGGCGATGTACAAGCCGTTAAAGTAAATAGGTATGGGCTCCCATACTGGATTTGCAGGCGCTGCCGACGCACTGGAGCGACGATCAGCGACCAATGTGAGGATCACGTCACCACTGCCAATCACATTTTGCGTCTTGTAGGTGATGTTCTTCATCCGCGTTTGCATCGGGTTCGTTGAATCGTACGGAAATTCGATTACGGCAACGCAGCGCTCTTCCTTCTGTTCGTTGGTCGCGTGGCTGGCCGCTGGCATGTTCATGAAGACACGAAGGCGGATCAGCTCACCCTGATCTGCACCCTCTACTCCCAGTCGTGAAATGCGAAGCATGCTTCGAGAGATGCGATTGCGGTCCAACCTGCCGTCGGGTACGAATGCGTTCGTGAAGACGCTCGTAGCTTTGTCGCGCTCCACCCCGCCGAACCGCAGGTCGAAGAGATTCTCGGTCTGTTCGCCTCGTTGAGAGATCTGCATCTGGTTTACACGGCCGGTCCCGAATTGCGTACCGAGCGTCCACATCAACTTCGCAAGCGCGGCCTCCGGGGTCATGTCCAGGCCACTCAATACTCCGGCCTCCAGGAGTTCGGAGCTTGCCTCATACAGACCCATCTCCACCGTTCCAACCGCGCACTGTGTGACGTTGACAATCAGCTTCCCTTCCTTTCCAGGCTCTACCGGCGTAATCGCCTCTCGGATGATGTTCAGGAAATCCGGATCGTCCGGCGCGTTGCCTGTGCCGTAGGTGCGCATCACAATGCCTTGCGCGGTGTCATCCAGAAACAACTTGCGCATAAGGCTACCTGCCTTTCCGGTGAAACCAGGAAACAGGTTGATGTTGAAGACGTTCTCCACCATGTCCGATTTGACGAAGAACTTCTTGGTACCGGATGGCGGCGACATGACATAGCTCGTATTCACGACGATGTGTTCGCCGATCGTGCCTAGGAGCGGAAAGTTCGGCGAGTTGAAGCCAGCCCAGTCCGCGGCGTTCACCTTGCTCGCGCGGCAACCTCGCACGATGCGATCGGCGAAGACAATTACAACTTCCGGAATCAAGGGAAGGTCCGTGGCTTTATACCCCGCGATGTGCACGGCATTGATGAAGTTCTGCACGGCGTCCGTACGCGTCTGTGATATTGGCAATTGCGAACCGGAGATCACGACCGGCTTCCCCAGGTTCTCGAACATGAAACTCAGAGCCGACGATGTGAAGGCCATCGTATCGGTCCCATGAAGGATCACAAACCCGTCGTAGCTTTCGTAGACCTCTTCGATACTCTTGGCCATTTCGGCCCAGTGATGCGGCGTGATCGATGAAGAATCGATGGGAGTCAGGCCGCCAAACCCCAACTCGATGACGTTGCCGTTGTCGAGCTCGAGAAACTGCTTGCCGGCCTTTGCCAGCGCTTGCGCATCAGGACTGCGAAAATACGTCTCTGTGCCTGTGCCACAACCTGGAATGTACCGCATGAGATCGGTGAGTGGCTTGGGCTCGAGGGGGCTGTACGCATCGTTCGGATCTTTCGGCGCCATGCCGATGGTTCCGCCGGTATAGAGAATGTAGACGCGAGCAATCACTGGCCGACTCCTATTTCGACTTTCCGTTCGTTGACTTCACCGACATACGAACTGTTCATGATCCGCGCGATTTCTGACAGCTTGGAATCCCGCGGAAGTTCTTTGCGAGCGATCCTTTCGTTCACCTGGTGAAGCGTCCAGCGAAATTTGACCGTGGCGGCAGCATTCGTCATATTGCCCGTGGGGATGGCACCTGATCTCACGGCCTCGACACCCGGCTCGTAGTGGGATTCGAGCGTGGAATTCGCCGGAAATTGACTCGCGATGATGACTGGCTTGTTTAAAGACTTCGCTCTCTCGATGAAACCCCTGAAAGAATAGTCGTCCGCATTTGGAACATTCCCGGCGCCAAATGACTGGAGCACAATCCCAAGGCAATCCGGCTGTTCGAGGATGGGCAGCAACACGGAGGGCTTCAGACCAGGAATGAGAGAAAACTGGACGATTCCGTCCGAGAAATTCGGTTTGAAGTCGATTGGCTTCACACTTCGTGGCCGAGGCGTAACGTTGTTTCCAAGAACGATCTCCTCGGTGATGTATCCAAGAGGAAATTCGGCGGGCGATTCGAACGCGTCGAAGCGGCGTTCATCTTTCTTTTGAACGCGACAGGCGCGGAAGATGTAGTCGCCGAATGTCACCACCACTTCTGCCAGGTCCTCACATGCCGTTCGAACCGCTCGAAGCAGATTGACTCGGGCGTCCCCGTGAGCGACGTCGGGAATGGTCTGTGAACCGGTGAAAACGATCGGAACGTGCAGGTTTCTACCGAAGGCGAAGGCAAGCGCCGAGGCCGAGAAGTGCATCGTGTCCGTACCATGGGCGATCACGAATCCGGTATAGCCTCGATCGAGCCTTTCATAAACCGCTTTGGCCATCTCCGTCCAGTCGGACGGGACCATGTTCGTGCTGTCCTTGTTCATCAGGGGCACGAGATCCAGTTCGGCGATTGCGCGAACCTCCTCCTCAACCTTGAGGTAGTGGAGGAACTCGCCGGGATCCTGGGCTGGTTGGAGGATCATCTCACCCTCGGCGTTCCGTTTCCGGATCATTCCGATCGTGCCGCCGGTGTAGATGAGGCACACTCGTTTTCCTGTGGAGACCATCCTTCGTACGCACCCCCTAGCGGACCCGAAGTCTAACAGTAACTTCGACGACCCGGCCTCCGCTGGACTCATTTGACTCTGTGATTTCCTCGGGACCTGCGCCACCGCTGGACGAATCTGGGTGGGTCGCGGCGGGGACGATACACCAAATGCCGGCCTTCTGCCATCCAGAAGTACCTCCGCCGGGTGGTCTCCTTCGCGCTCAACGCTCGATCTCCGTAACCTCTTTGAACCCACAACGCGAACCTCGACCTGGAGTTGAGGCTTTGACTTGTCCAAGATGGATTCGCGAAATTGATGCACGATGTGGCGAGCTCCGGGCTTAGAATTTTGGATTCATGCCGAAGGGTTCACACCGGGCCATGTACGATGCCCTTGCAAGCTTCATCCGGGAGGCGGTTCGCCTTCGCGAGTACTCGGAAGTTCGGTGGGCTGCGGAGCGATACCGGCTCCTGTTTCCGACCAACCCGGTAGTCGAAGTCTGCTCAGCCATCGCCCACGTCGCCAGCGGCGAAGACGACACGTCTTGTTCGATTCTCGATGAGCTGCAGAGGCACGGATGCGACTGGAAGGAGATCACCTCGCATCTTCGCGACGTCCTCGGAACCCAGTTCCAGCCTCGCGAGCCCACGGCCACTGCGGTGCTCGATGCCGTCGTCGATGCGGTGAGGCCGGAGCGCGGGCGGACCTTCCATCCAATGCACGGGAACTGAACCGCGTCGCTCAATTTCAGCGCAGACAGTGGATGTCGACGAGTGGATCCTCGTCGATCTCTCTTTCACCGAAACGAGCGAATTCATTCGAATCCCGCACCTTGATCTCCGACAGGCCGCGATCGATGTTGACCAGGAACGCTTCGTGGGCCTTGTCCTCCTCGATCCGCCGCCGCATCTCTCCCACGATCCGGTTGACCTGCGTCCGGGTCGCGTGTCCCCTCGGAACCGGGAGCAAGTACACTTGCTACGATTCCTATGAAGGCGAACTTAGGAGAGTTGCTGACGCTAGCGTGTACCGGCGACGAAATGGCGCGTTGGCAGGTGCGCGAGCACCTGATCGCAGCGATGTCTCAGGCTGCGGCGGCGAACGCTCATGTCCGGCGTCAGATGAGTCGCCTCGGCCTTCGCTGGGCGGGCCCCAAAGAGCTTCGCCCGGAGAAGTTGCTGGATCTACTCGCTTGTACCGATCTCGGGGCCCGGCTGGTTGAACGAATCGGCGCCATCGGCTGGCAGCCCGTGGACAAAGTTGTCCAACTCGTCGAACAAGGGTTACCTGCGGAGGAAACGCTTGAGCGAGTGGCCCGCTGGACGCTGCTCCACATCCTGGACGAGGTGGACAGTCTGGTGCTCGTCCGGAAGGCGATCGAGCGCGGTGTTCGTCTCGCTGCCAGAGCCGGAGAGATCGAAGAGATCATCGCGGTGGGGTTCAGGAACAGCGACCATGTCGAGTCCCATGTGCAGTCGGCTGTCGAACACAAAGACGAGAGGTCCCGAAAACCTGATCCTTTGATTGGCACGCCGATTCGTATCCAGAGGCTTCGCGAGACCGTCGTCGTATTCACTACGATGGCAGCAACCTGGCAGAAAGGCGAGAGACTCGACATCGTCTTTCGGAGACCCTTCATCGGACCGCCGGGAGCGGTCTCGGATCTTGTTCGAAACTCGCTCGATCCCTGGCGAGAGCTGACCCAACTTCGAAAGAAAAAGAACGAGGTCCTGGAAGCTGCGAGAAACAAGATCAAGCCCCTTGTGCCGAAACGCCGCAAGGGCCGGGGCACGGTTCGCCAGATCGTCGCAATCCCCGGCAACGAAGTGAAACGTATCGCCCGGGAATTGGCGCAAGAAATCGGCCACCCGGTCGAGCGCGCCATCTTCTTCTCTGGCCTCTATGCAACCCTATCCGAGTGCGGATTTGAAACGCTTGCCAGAGAAAAAGATCCCGTGAGCCCCTTCGCAAAGCAGCGGGAAGAGTCGCCTGAGATGGACATCATCCGCAAGATCGACGACGAACGATCCGGAAACAGTCCTGGGCGATCGGAGAGCAATCGCGGAGGCATGCGAGGTCGATGATCTACGTCCAGCACGGCCAGGATACAGACCGCGGCTCGTTTGCTGTGGTCATCCCCGCACTCGAGGTCGACGACGAAACGGGAGCATGCCGGCAGGTCGCGGTCAAGCGCGTTCGGGCTCGCCATGAGTTTCCGTCCGGGAAAAACTACGACGATCTTCATGATCAAGCGACGAAGCTGTTCGAGCGCGAGCGCAGGATCTGGTGCTCGCTCAGCCCGCACCCGGGGCTTGTGCCGGCGCTGCGGGCCACGAGAATTGATGGTGAGCCTGTACTCCTTCTCGAGTACATCTACGGCGCCACCCTCGATGAGATTCTAGCCAAACCGAACGGACCCCTTCACCCAGTCGACTTCCTGGATCTGTGTGATCAGCTGTCGTCGGCGCTCCGGCATCTGCACGAGATCTGCCGAGTCGCTCACGGCGACGTCTCGCCGCAGAACATCTTCTATGACGGAACAGGCCGGACTCAGCTGGCGGACTTCAGCCTCGCGGCGTCGATTGGAGAAAGGTACGCGACCTCTTCAAATCTTTCGCTCACGCTTCGAGCACCCGAGCAGGAGGACGCACTTCACGTAACACCCGCGGTCGACACGTGGAAAGTGGCTGTTTGCCTTCTGCTGGCCGCCCGAGGGGAATCACTTTCCGTAGCCACCACCGGCACCCAGGATTTCTGCGGACCTCGATCACACAAGACGGATGTCACCTCCTCGGTTGAACGCTTGATTAGGAGCATCGACGACGAGACATTCAAGAGCTCCGTTAGACGCTTCCTACTTCGTGCGACCGCACCTGATCCTGAAAAGCGGTTCCAGGATGGCGGAGAGCTTGCTGATGCGGTTCGAGCGCTTCGCTCCACGAATCCGCGGTGGAGCGACTCTCTGGAAGAGAGGCAAAAGATTCGGCGTCGTTTGCTCTTCTGGAGCCGTACTTCGCCTCGTTCGCAGGACGAAGCATTCAACGAACTGAAGGGGATTCGTGCCGATCTACTCTCGGGCACTTACGTGAGCGCCGCACACCGTCTTCTGCCGGAGACCTACTACCTTCTCGCCCGAGCGGCGGCGCTATCTTTGGAAGGCTACAAACGAAATCTCGACCTGCTCGAATTTGCACGGTCCATGGCCCAGACCAGCGTCGATATCTTCGACGGGGATCCGCGGCCGCTCGAGATCATGATCCAGGTAGGTAAAGTACTGAGAGAAGTGAATGGCGGTCGCGGCATCGACATGCGAAGCGAGCGAGACTTCGTGCGACTCTTCAAAAAGTTCAGGACGTTCCTTCGTGCTCACCAGGTCCGCGAACTGGAGGGAGACCTGATCCAACTGGAAGCGCTGGGAAACAATGACGCGAAGATGCTTCTGCAGGAGGTCCACGTGGAACTGGCCGAGTTCGACAGACGGCTGCTGCTGCACTACAAGAACCTGGAGGGTCGCCTCATCGACCGGAGGTGATTGATCGCTTCCGTCCAATGCGGCAGCTCAAACCAGGACTTTGGTCGACGGGTGTTCAACTCCTTCGAAGTTTGTCGTGGCGGAGAGTCGAGGAAACAATGGAGGGCCGGCGAGAATCGCTTCTGTCTCCGGGAACACCCCCCAACGAAGATCCTCGATCGTTACCTCCGTCGCACGAATTCTCATCCTACAACGTCGTTAGGAAGGCGGCCTTGTGTTTCTCGTGAACTCAGATTGGCCGTCCAGCAGATCGATGTGGTCGAATGCTATGCGACGAAGATCGCGAGAGAGGCCGGTCTTTCCCCACGTTGCCACGTAGGCTCGCTTCCCGAGACTATGAACGCCATCAATGGCTGGCGCGAAATCGAGATCGCCTGATAGCAGCACGAGGGCGTCGAAGGCGTTGACCGCGGCAAGGCGAAGCATGTCCACAGCAATCGTCGTGTCAACGCGCTTTTCGATCCTCGTTTGTCTGGACTCTCCACATTTTGGACACGTGAATGTTGCCACTCCGAACTTCAAACGATGGACGAAAAAACCTGGCTGACCTTCCAGAAAATCCAGGAACCTGCCGAATGGAGATTGAGGGTTCTCCTCGTCAAAGCCGATATAATAATGTGCGCCAGAAAGGATCTTGCCACCCGCTTGGTCGACTAGCCACATGGCCAGCTTCCAATAGTCGATGTCGGCAACCCTGGCTGACTCTTTTCCTATCCAGAAGTTTGAGCCATCAAAAAACAGCGCGACCTTCATCCGTACGTCCTCCCTGTCGGAAAGCATAATCTGTGGTGCGCAAGAACTCAACGTACACCAAGAATCTCTGACGGTGCGGCTTAGCCGCATCTCGGACGCCGAGTCAATTAGGCGGCGCCGCGCGCTGCCGTGGCGGATAGTCGAGGAAACAGCGGAGAGCCAGCGAGAATCGAATCTGTGATCGGAAGCACGCCCCAACGCAGATCTTCGATCGTCACCTCCGTCGCACGAATTCCCATCCTGCTCAGGGCTTCCGAAGCGGCGACGGGGACAAATGGAATCAACATCACCCAGGCACACCGAAGGCCCTCGAGGCATGGCCAGAGAAGAGTTCCGGCATCGCTTGCATCTTTTGTCCACGGCTCCGTCCTTGCGACAAGACCATTCAGCTCACGCAGAATGCTCCAGATCGCGTCGAGTGCTCTCGTGAAATCAAAGTCGTCCATCGAATTCAAGTAGGTCGGAATCGTGCGTTCGACGATTTCGCGGATCGAACCGGCGCCACTTGATGCCGGCGGAGTCTTCCCGCCGCATTTCGTTTCGACCATCTTGAGAATTCGCGACGTCGTGTTCCCAAGGTCGTTGGCGAGATCGGCGGTGTACGTCTTCTCGAACTTCTCGACCGAGAATGTCGCATCCTGCCCGAAGACGATTTCGCGCATCAGAAGGTAGCGAGATGCGTCCGCGCCAAACCGCTCGATCAGCTCATCAGGTCTGACGACGTTCCCCTCGGATTTTGACATCTTCTGCTCGCCCGACAACCACCAGCCGTGACCCACGATGGACTTCGGCAGCTCGATCCCGGCCGCCATCAGGAATGCAGGCCAGTAGACAGCATGGAATCGGACGATGTCTTTGCCGACGAGGTGGACATCCGCGGGCCAATACTTTCGGAAGCGTTCCTCGTCCTTACCGAACCCGAGGCCGGAGAGGTAGTTGGTCAGCGCGTCGAACCACACGTAAACGACATGGCGAGGGTCGCCAGGGAACGGAATACCCCACTTGACCGCGGTGCGAGAAATAGAGAGATCGCGAAGGCCCGATCGCACGAAAGCGATGACCTCGTTCGCGCGCGTTTTCGGACGCACGAAATCAGGATTCTGTTCGTAGTGGTCGAGCAACCGCTGCTGATACTTGGACAGTCTAAAAAGGTAGTTCTCCTCGGCGGCGATCTCGACGCGGTGGCCGTTTTCGCACTTCCCGTCCTTCACCTGGGCATCTGGAACAAATGTTTCTTCGTTGGCGCAATACCAGGCCCGATGCTCGCCGAGGTAGATGTCGTCGGGGTTCAACGCCCGGATTCGCGAGAAGAGAGCCTCCACCGCGGTGCGATGGCGCTCCTGCGTCGTTCGAATGAAGTCGTCGTAGCTGATCGACAAGTCAGACCACAGGGCTTCGTGAATGCCGACGATCCTGTCGGCGAGTTGAAGAGGTTCCACCCCTTTGGCCGCGGCGGCGCGCTCCATCTTGATTCCGTGTTCGTCAGTACCGGTCAGGAAGAAGACGTCGTCTCCGAGGAACCGGCGAAATCGCGCTACCACGTCCGCAACGACCTCCTCGTACATGTGACCGAGGTGCGGGACATCGTTCACGTAGTGGATCGCGGTAGAGATGTAGAAGGGCTTCATGTAAGTTTTGCTCCGTATACCCGTTGCGAAGAGCCGAGGGGTATGCACCAGACCCTACGGAGCAAACCAAGGAGGAACCCATGACCCAGCGCCAAGACTTTGTATTCACATCCGAATCGGTGTCGGCGGGCCATCCGGACAAGATCTGCGATCAGGTGTCGGATGCGATTCTCGACCAGATTCTCAGCGTCCATCCGCAACCGAAGTATGCCCGAGCGGCGATCGAGACGCTCGCGACAACGCAGCACCTGACTCTCGCCGGCGAATTGAACTGCGGCTCCCGCGACGTTGAACAATTCGAGGATACCGCGAGGACCACCCTGCGGCGGCTTGGCTATACAGACTCTCGCTTCAAGTTCGACGCGGATCACTGCACGATCGTCAACAAGCTGCACGCACAAAGCCAAGAGATCGCCGACATGGTCGACCGTGATGGCGCGGGCGACCAGGGCCTAATGTTTGGCTTCGCCTGCCGTGATACCGACTCGCTCATGCCCATGCCGATCTTCGCGGCCCACTCCCTGATCGAGAAAATCGATGCCCTCCGGACCTCCAAACAGCTGGCGTACCTGAGACCGGATGGGAAGTCCCAGTTCTCCGTTCGGTACGCGAACGGCCGGCCAGTCGCGGTCGAACGATTGGTGATCGCAGTTCCGTACGACGAAGGCGTCAGGAAGGAGACGCTCGTTGCCGATCTCCTGGAGCAAGCGGTGAAGCCAACTCTTGCAGCACTGAAGCTTGAGTTTCATCCTGATCCGTTCCCGACCGGCAACTTCATCGTCAACGGGACAGGTGACTGGCACGTTGGTGGGCCAGACAGCGACGCTGGTCTCACGGGTAGAAAGATCATCGTGGACACCTACGGCGGCTGGGGCCGACATGGCGGAGGCTGTTTCTCGGGGAAGGATCCGACGAAGGTTGATCGATCGGCCGCGTACATGATGCGCTACGTTGCAAAGAACATCGTCGCCGCCGGCCTTGCCGAGTCGTGCGAGATCCAGGTGGCATACGCCATAGGACGTCGCGACCCTCTGTCTCTCAACGTGACAACGGATGGAAGTGGCCCGGTCTCGGACTCGGCACTCGAAGACCTGATTCGCGAGGTCTGCGATCTGAGCCCGCGAAAGATCATCGAGCAGCTGGACCTCATCAGGCCCATCTATGAGAAAACGGCTGCCTACGGACACTTCGGACGTGGGCTCGAGGAGTTCACCTGGGAGCGAACCGATCTGGCCGACAAGCTTCGTTCTATCTGTAGGTAGCCGCCGTGCCGCCAAGGCACCGTACCGAGGGACGCTCGGTTTGGTTCTTGGCGGCCACCGATGCGTGGCGGACTCAGTCGCTTGACTTCGCCAGGGATGGCTCGCGGCTCCATCGCCAGGCCCTCTGGCGAGCATATGCGTGAGCCGTTGCCGGAGCAGCGCGCAAGGAGCACGCCCCCCCGGGCAGAATCGCTATCGAATTCGCGGCGGTATTCCCTCGAGCTGTCGCGTTTTGGCCTTTTATCAGACGGCCGTCCACGTGTCGTCAGGCAGCACTTTGAACGGAAGGCAATCCGACATCCTGGTCTGCTCTACGTTGTGCTTCTCTACCAGGTGTGCCTCGATCAGTCCGACCAACTGGTCCATGCTGTCGATGCGCTCCAACTCGTGTGCTGACACCGATTGGTCGAGTAAGTAGTTCGAATATGAATCGAGTGCGGCCCTGATATCCCCGCTCAGGACTTCTGCGTAGAAGTGACGCCAATCTCGATGCTGGAAGAATGACGAAGTGTCAAAATCATCCGGCAACACCGAATCGGAATGCAGAGCCATCGAGCCTGCCCATAACGCCGTTTTATGTCGTTCCGTATCGGTCATGACCGTTATCTCTATCGCAAAGGGAGAACTGAGGTGGCAGATCCCGTTGGCGGCAGTGCACTCGGTTGAAGAAGAAATGCAAAACCACCCCGACGAGCCTACCGCCCGATCACTAGCTTTTACGGAGCAATATCCTCGCCCCGCGTCCGGCTGCTCAACCTCCTAAACAAGTTGCTCCGTATCGACATGCGAACGTCCTCCTCGACGGCCGAGGAGCTCGAAGTCGGAGGTAGAAAAATGCGCAACAAATGCACTCGGAGTCCTTTCGTCGTGCAGTTCATCATTGCGTCGGTTGTGTTGCTGGCTCTGCTCGCGCGGTGCGGAAACTCTCCCGCACGCGGCTCCGGCAGCACGACACAGAACGTGGCGTCGCGCGAGATTCTGATCGGCGAATTCGGCTCCATCACCGGGCCGCAGGCGACGTTCGGACAGTCGGCTCACGATGGCATCTTGATGGCGGTGAACGAGATCAATCGGAATGGTGGCGTTGCTGATGCCCACGTGCGCGTCATTACTGAAGACGATCAGTCGAAGCCGGAAGAGGCGGCAGATGCGGTGACGAAGCTCATTTCACATGACGATGTCATGGCGGTCATTGGCGAAGTCGCGTCGTCCGCGTCGCTAGCAGCCGCACCGATCTGCCAAAGCAGCGGCGTACCGATGGTCACACCCGCATCGACGAACCCCGAGGTAACGAAGAAGGGCGATTACATCTTCCGGGTCTGCTTCACCGACGATTATCAGGGCCGTGCGCTCGCCGACTATGCATCGCGTAGCCTCGGCCTACGGCGTGTGGCGTTGCTGACCGACGTGAAGAGCGACTACTCGCAGGGTCTCGCAAAGGAGTTCGAGCGAGAGTTCACCCAGCGCGGCGGACAAATCGTTGCGCGATCGAGCTATGCGAATGGGGACTCCGATTTCCGCTCTCAGTTGACGGCGATCCGACACGCGACGCCCGATGCGGTGTTCGTCCCGGGCTACTATACGGACGTCGGTCAAATCGCCGTTCAGGCGAAAGACCTCGGTCTGACCGTACCTCTCTTTGGTGGCGATGGATGGGAGTCGCCGAAGCTCATCGAGATCGGCGGGGCCTCGCTCAACGGCTCGTTCTATTCGAATCACTATTTCCAGGGAGATTCCGCTCCCGCCGTTGCGAAGTTCGTGAAGGAGTACACCCACCTTTATGGCACAACTCCGGATGCGTTCGCCGCGCTCGCGTACGATGCCACCTATGTCGTGGTGGACGCTCTACGACGAACGGGTGGACAGGGTGGGCGGCGCCTTCGGGATGCGCTCGCGGGAACTCGCGGGCTTCCCGCCGTCACGGGGAGTATCACGATTGACCACGAGCGCAACGCCAGCAACAAGAAAATCGTCGTCGAGGAGGTCCGAAATGGTGTGCTCGCATACAAAGGTAGGCTCGGCAGCGAGCAATGACGCGCCGGCCGGTTTGCGCAAGCTACCCCCTTTGCGTGGGAGCTTTCGGCTCGACCGCGCCCGTCGAGATTCCAGGCCCATTCGAGAAGGTCCGAGCGAAAGAGTGCACCGCCGAGCAAAATGAAGGTGGCGGGGGTAGGGAAACAGCCCGCGCCGACACTCCTTAGAAGTGTGGGCTCGGTCCGCCGCCTACAATTCCTCATAGAAAGTGCTGGCAGCATCCAGTCGGATGGAAGGGAGGAAGTCGTGCGTTTCTTGCGATGCAGTTTGGAAAAAGGGCCATGCGCAGTAGGTCTCCCGACCCTTTCCACGGAGGGACGGACCAGATGACCGAGGAGGCCGCTCGCACGATCGTGATCGGGAACTGGGACGCTCCCGGAAGTTACTCACGCAAGTGTTGGGAAGAGATTGCACGGCAGTTCAGTCCTGAGGATCCTGACCGGACTTTCGCTGAGCCCTGGGATGGGCCTCGCGGGTACCGCCGGGATACGGAAGCGCACCAGACGTTCTTGCCGATCCCGCTGGTGGCCCCGGGGCCGACGGCGAGCGACAAAGAGCTGTTTCGCGAGACTCTTTTCGCATATTTGAACAAACAGAATGTGACGTCTTTCGTTCTGGTATGCGACTCGCCCTATGCCCGGCGCACCCTCGACATTCTGGGCCCTCTGTCGACGCGGCCCATCTTTGTGGTCGTCGCGGGCAATGAAGAACTTCTTTCGCCGCAAATGAGTGCATTGGACGACACCGCGAGAAACGAAGAACTTCTCTCGTCGCGGATGAGTGCATTGGCGGACGACTATGTGTTTCGCTTGTGCCCGAACAATCGCCAGCAAGCGGAGCTAGTTCTCATGCGAACGAGGGTAGCCGAGGTCCAGACGCTGTTCTTCTGGACGGCCGAGAAGGAGGACAGCGACGAGTATCGATATCACGCGCAAGACTTGAAGGTGTTCTTAGAGAAACGATCACGGGTACTCGACATCACGTTTCGCGAATGGCATGCAGGCATTCGGGATACAGTAAATGCGGCACTCTTCGTTGCCGGATACTCCGCAACTGTGACGGCGCTCGAGGAGATCCGCACGCCGCTCGCCGAAGCTCGCCTCGTCATGTTCTCAGACGGCTGTACGCCCGGGATAGATCTGAAAGACTTCACCGCGACCCGCCAGCCCGACAGTACCTTTGCCATACGCAGTAGCGTGGAGCCTAGCAGGATCGCCAGTTACGTCATGTCGTTTCTCAAGGAATTTGAGGATCTAGCACCTCGGCAGCTGTCGGCGAAAGTCAAAACGAGACGATTGCTGGCTTCTCTACCGGTCTCGTTCCATGGGACGGACAACTCGGCTATACCATTCCGTCTGACCGAACTCGCCGGTGAGGGGGTGTAGGTGCGGATCGAACTGCTGCAACTACCAGAAAAATCGGACCAGCCGCCGCACTCGTCGGACGGAACCTGGCGGCGCTTTTTTGACTTTGCTAGCGTGACCAACAATCCACGCTGTTTCTACGATGCCCTCGCCGAGGGTCGTTTCGCCAGTCTCGGAGCCTGGGACGAGGCGAAGGCCGCCCTCCTCATCTCACTCGGAAGAAAATTGTTGCCAGGTCGGGCATCGGAGCAGGATCTGGAGATGGTGGCGATGGGTCGTCAGTCGGACAACGCTCTCAGCGCGCTCGGTCTCGCGATTCATTCCGGCACGACCCGATCCATTCAGCGAGCACTCGTCGTAGCGTTGGATAGAGCGAGAAAATACACAAGCAGCAGGTACCCAACCTTGCTTACGACGGACTTCGAGTACCCAGGAATCGTCACGGCGATCGATGAAATTTGGGACGGTCCGGTCTTCGTCGCTCGCCTGAAGTCTCTGCTTCACAACGACAGCGGCAAAGTCCCTGGTCTCTTCGCGCGAGCAGCCCGCCTCGTCAGACCCGACGTCATCTACATCAGTCATGTCGATCGGTATACCGGTTTCGTGTTTCCGTGGGAGGTACTGACGGAAATTGCCGGAAAGGCCGACCAGCCGCCCATCGTCGTGATCGATGGTGCCCAGGCGGCAGGCAACATCGATCTCAGCGCCTGCCTCCGGCTAAGCACGAACGAGGGGCCACATCTCTATGCAACCAGCGCCCACAAGTTTCTTGGTGCGCTGCCAACGCTCGGCCTTTTGATCGCTCTACGCCGCAATGTCGCTGATAATGCTAATGACTGGAATCTGGAGGACAAGGCCGTCGCCTATTCGCTTGGGCAGGGAGCGCGTGGAACGGGAAGCATCGAATCGATGGCGTCGCTCGCGAGGAGCCTGCACCACGTATTGACCGATTCCTATTCTACTCGCGATGCTTTCCTCAACGGACTGGCCGACGGTCCGTGGACGGTTGTGCAGCACGGCCAAGAATACCGTAGCGGACTATTCCAGATCTCGACAAAAGACCCGCGGGTCGCACTACGACTTGAGCGCCTGCGTCAGAGGAAATCGGGAAGGGTTGGCTATCAGATATCGTCGTCGTCGGGCGAGGAGCGCTTTCTGGATCGCGGCATCCGCCGGCGTGACGAGCGCGTTTTCCTTACGCTTCACGACGACAACTGGCGCGTGGGCGACGACTGGAAGAACGACGTGAACGAGATGGCGAAATCGTCGCCGGGTTCCGAATCCTACAGGGTCTCGATTCACCCTCGGCTGCATAGCAATGACGACGTCGCGCAACTGTGCGCGTTCCTGAACGATCCGCGATCGTGGCGCGATCGGGAGTTTACGGTCTTCGAACAGCGACTGTTGCAGAGGCTGGACAGTGAGGAAGGACTGTGGAGGAAGCTGATCGCTCTCAACGTCCGGTTACTTCAGGACGATAGGTTTCCGTCTGGTCCGTGGGGGGCAAGCTATCACGCAACTTGCGATCAACTAATCGCGCGCGAGGCTGGAGAGTCGGATCGTGATCGCCAGTGGGGTGAAGGTGGAGTTGCCAACACCTACTACGCACTCCGCGGTCTGCGTTCTTATGTGAGCAACGTAGTCTCGCTCGAGACGGCGCTGGCTGATCATTGGTCTGACCGAATTCGGACCGACTCGGGTTATGTCGGCGTTTACTCACCGAGACGAAGCTTATTGCACGACCGCGTACGCCACGCCTGTTTTGCCTATCTTACATGCGTTGAGTCTGCAGAGAATTTGGAAGACTCGCCGCTTGCGCTCGTGAAGCGGGGTCAGGAGAAGGCCATCCTCGCGTGGATCAAGCGCGTGACGGAAAGGCCAGAGGAGGAGTTACCTCTCGAAAAAGATGACTGGCCGTTCGGTGGCCTTTGCGTGTTGCACAGAGTGCTGCGCGACCTTGGGCCAGATTCACGCGCTGAAGACCTGGTCATGGAGCAGTTGGCGAAACAGCTTGTGCTTGCAGCTGATGGGCTCAGATCGCATGCGGCCACGCCGTCCCAGCTCAGTCCCATCTTCTTATCGTCTGTGCATGCATTCTCAACCTTGGTCGACGGCCGGATTCTTCAAGGGCGGAAGGGCATCAACGAGGCGATCAAGAAGGTATGCGGCCGCGTAATGAGCCTCACGACGCCTCACCCGAGATTTACAGTTTCTGGGCCTGTTTCGATGAGCGCTGCCTTAGCGGCCTTGTCCTTCTTCATGTGGCCGTGGTTGGAAGACGTTTGGGATGATCGGAAAGTCCCGGAGGATCTCCTGACGGCGGTAGATGAGCTAGTCCGGTGGATCGAAGCCAATTCGGACGATCCGAGCGTCTACAGTCACGACTATTGGTCGGAGTTTCACGGATCGTTTTTGGCGCTCGATGTCGTTCAAGCTCGCAGGATGCACCTCGGCGAGATTGGGGAGAAGGCGGTTGCGGCAAGATCCGATCTATTGGCGACAATTCGAGCGCATTGTGAGCGTGGACGGCCTGGGGGCGTCGGCGAGTACGACCCACTTACCCACCCGCTGATCTTCGCCCCTGTCTGATCGTCGTCGACACCTGGGCGTCGCTATGGTACTCGCGGCGGCTTTTCGAATGGCGAGAACTACGGGCTCCCACGCGGAGCGATCCCTTCGTGTCAGACTGAAAATCTCGCCGCACCTTCTACGTCGCGGTTAACCGTAAGTTGCCGACTCGAGGTCGCGATCACCGCCTCTCACTTCGAGCGATCCGCAGTAACGAGCACACCAAACCATCCCTGCTCCGCGGCCACCGCCGATATCGGCCATCGGCTGGAGTCTGTGCATGTATGTGTGCGTGGTCTGGTGACCGGCTCCTCGATTAGATCGAGTTTTTTCCTGTCGTGCAAAACTCGCGAATGCTGCCCACCCCTACCACACCGACGAATCAAACCTAGGTCGCCGAGGGCCGAATTGACCACCGGTTCTCATCATGTCTTCGAGCCTTAGCGTGCGCGCCTCGATGCCCATCGGGAAGAGCTGGTGGACCATGTAGCGCAGGCCGTCGGATAGGTGGGTGCGCTGCCACAGTTTTGATCCGCCACGCTCGCCGTACTTTTGAATGTCTGTGCCGGTCTTGTCCCAGGCGCACACGAGAAGATCGGAGACCAGCTCGGTGCAGCGTGGGTCGATGAAGAGTGAGCGGATGCCGGCGGCGCTGCAAAGTTTGGCGTTGACGCTCCTGACGCCGAAGACGACCAGCGGGTTGCCGCCGTCCGGGAGATTGACGGAGTAGCGGACTTGGCCCTGGTCGCTCTTCGTGCCATTGCGGTAGACGTCGTTGACGATCTGCCATTCGTTCGGCCCTGCCATGCGCCGATTGCGCGCTGTAGCATCGCCGAACGCGACGATCTTCGCGTTGTGGTTGGTGAGTCCTCGCCAGTTCTCGGGGAAGTGGCCGCCCGAACCGGCCTCGCCGCGGAGGATCGCATGTGCCATACCGTAGGCGTCCATGCCGCCGATGTGGAAGAACTCGCCGAACACGCCGAGGTAGCCAATGCCTTCGCGCTGATGCTCGGTTGGGTACTCGCCGGGATTCAGCGGATGCGCAAAACCGCTCACCGCCGGATTGCGGTTGAAGTCCATGAAGACATAGAGCGTCCGGTTCGGGTCGTAGACGACCGAGTGTTCGTTTTCCTTCGAAAAGTCGCCGTACACGCGGCCGGCTTTCGTCCGCGTCAGGGCACCGCCGAGCCGGCGCTGTGAGGTTTCGGTGTCGAGGCGCAACATCTGGTTCGAGATGTAACCCGGCGGGAGGTTCTTCTCGTTGTCCAGACTTCGGGAGGGAATCAGGATCGCCGAGCCAGTACCGCGAATGAGGTGCGGGTAGCCCTCCCCTTCCAGCGACGGCTGCCCGGCGGCAAGCCGCTCCTCGCGCGCCGTCCTTTCCAGGAGATCGAGCCAATCAAACACCCAGTGATCAGGGTTCTCCGGAGGGTTCCCGTGAAGCGTCTTCGTGTGGCGGTGATTCGCGGCGCAGAACTCTCCGCCCTCGCCGCACCGAGTTAGCTCGAAGAGGAACTCAATCGCGTCGCGCGTCACGCCGTGAAGCGTGAATTCTTCGATGCCGATCGATCCCCACTCCGCGCCGCGGTATTGCTCATAGCTGCGATTGTGGACGGTACCCAGCTGCAGGTGAAGGCCGCTCTTCCAGATGACGACATTTTCATAGCGGTCCTGGGTCACGGGACGGCGGATGCCGCGGCGCTCCCATTCGGCGATCCACGCTTTGGGCGGCCGGCAGTTGAAGGTGCGAGGGATGCCGAGCTTCTCGAGCTGTTTGTAGAGGATTCGCGTGATCGATCGAAGCTGGACCGTGGTGTAAGCGAAGAGCGCGTGCATCTGGCCGGTGTCCCATTTCATCCGGTCGAGGAGCCAGACGACAAATGAAGTGGTCTTCCCCGAGCCGACCCCTCCGATCGAGATGATGACGTCGTGGTCCTGATGCGCTCGATACTCGATCTCCTGATGCGGCAGGAGCGTCAGTGCGCGAGAGCGCTCACCGGTATTGGCAAGCGAGATCAATTGACCTTCCCGGCCTCGACGTTGAGCGAGATCAGCTCATCGATTGGTTTTCCGGACACGACAATCTGGAAGGGATCGGAGGGCGCATCCGGCCGATCTCGATCCCCACTGTCGTCATCCTGTTTGCGCCAGGCTTCGATTGGGACGCCACTGACGGCGGCGATCGCGCGGGATGCCTGAAGGTACTTCTCCGCCCAACGCTGCCGGATGCCGGCGCGGTCAACCTTTCGCGCTGTGGTGATCTCCTTTCCATCGGCCAGCTTTGTTCGGCTCGTCGCAATCGATTCGATCTTCTCGATCTCGCGCGCTGCATGCCGGAGGATGTACTCCATCCGGGCGATGAAGATCCGCGTTTCTCCTGGATCGCTCATCGCCATGACCTGCTCGGTCGAAAGCGCAGCGCGGATTGACTGGACGTCGGCCCGAACAAGACGGTGGGCTGACTCGAGTGTTTTCGACGGGAGCTCGCCGCTCGCCAGGAGCATCGTCGCGATTTCCATCGGCCGCAGCCCGTGGATCAGGAACAGCTCGCGTACGCGCTCATGCCGCTCTGCCACGGAATCGCTTCTATGCCGCGCCATCAGCCCTCCCGATCGTCGTGTCTACCGTTGAGGGCCACCGCGGCTCGAACGTGGCGGCAGCAAGTCGCTGCGGTCGCCGGCGTTGGATGCCTCGCGCGATGTCGCCCAGCGCGAAGGCAAGAAGTCGAAGCCCCTCGTCGATTGCCCTTTCGTAGAAGCCACGCGGCCTCTCGCCCGGGATGATCTCGACGACGCCCTGCTCGCACACGTCGCCCGCGTCGTAATCGCTGTCAGCCCAGAACCACGTGACGCCGGAGTAGCGAGCGCCGCTCGCCAGTGCCCAACGGATCGCGTCCCGGCCGCGATGGCGAGGAAGCAGCGAGGGATGGAAGACCAACGTCGGTGTCGCAATCTCTTCGTCGCTCAGCTTTCGCTGAAGAAGAGGAGCGAGCGCGAAATTCGCCTGAGCGCGGTCGGAGACCTCTACAAATCCGGCATCGGCGGCCAATGCCGCAGCGCCGCTGACGATCCGTTCTCCACGGTCGCCATAAAGCAAGAAGGTCCTCTCAACCATGGAAGCGAAACCCCTGAATCGCGCGGAAGTGGCCACCGAAGCCGCCGCTGCCTCCTCGGGTGCGGTTCAGGCTTCCCGACCTGGTGAGGCTTGCGTGCGATCTGGCCTTGTTGGCGCCGTACAGCGCGGCGCTGACCTGCCGCCAACGTGGATCGCGCCGAAGTGCCGCGACCAGTCCCGGGTGGCTTGTGTGGAAGATGGTCGTGAGCGGCTTGCTCCACTTGTTCTCGCCGCGCCGGTACATCTCGCAGATGCCGTTGAGGAACCGGATGCCGACACCTGCTCCCTGCCACTCGGGCATCACAACCAGGCGGGTGCCGCGGGCTTCGAACTTGCCGCGTCCTTTGTTCCGCGTTGCCATCGCCAGGTGGCAAACCGGCTCTCCGTCGACCGTGCCGACGTAGTAGACGGCGCCGACGGGCAGCGGAAGGTCTAGATAGTAATGCGGCTTAAACAGTCGCCAGTAACGAGAATCCGTCTTCCAAATCTCGAGCTCGAACCTGGGCCGTCGAAGCGACCCCCTTGCGAACTCGAGTCGCTGGGTGTCGAAGATCCAATCGGGCTCGATCCATTCGAGGACGTCGTAATGACAGGAGAGCAGCACGACGCGCCCCGAGGTTCGTCGCCAGGCTTTGGCGAACGCCAGCGCGCCGAACTTCGCGATCTGCCGGTCGACCACGCTCGAGAACTCGTCCACGACCGCCTCGACGGGCGCCTCGCAGATGAGACGCGCGAGCGCGGCCCGGAACCTCTCGCCGTTGGAGAGCGCTGAGTAAGGGCGGAGCCAGGCGGGCACGTTTCCAAGGCCCACGGCCGCGAGCGCACCGGTCACGGCGTCGAAGTCGGCGTCCGGGGCGATCTGGTCGACGATCGGGCCTTCCGAGGACCAAGGTGGATCGTAGAGCGCATCGGCACCGAAGATCCGAGCCCCGATCGACGTCTTGCCCGATCCGGAAGGGCCGACGACGACGCCGATCTTCCAGTCGCCACCTTCGATCGGCAGCTCAGCGTCGATTGAGAAGTTGCAGCCGCTCTCGGCGTTGAAGAGGCTTTTCACCCGGGCGGCCCTGTACGTGTTGAAGTCGTCGCAGCGGTTTCTGACTTCGATTCTCATGTCACCACCACCCGGCAATTCATGCCCTCGGCCGACAGCCGCTCGAACACGGTGCGCTGCGATGGCTCGTCGTCGCAGATCACGATGACGCCGAACTGGGTCTTGTAGTTAAACCCTTCGCCGCCGTCCTCGTCGTTCACTGGCGCGACAGCGGCGAGTGCTTCGATTTCGCTCGCGGTCCACATGGTCGCGAGAAGGTCTTCTTCGGCCCGAGCAAGGCTGACCATCACCTCGGCGTCCCAATCCGCGAGCTCCGCCGCGCGGTTGTCGAACAGGCCGAGGCGTGTCTTCTGCCGCTGGGTGAGCCCTCGCCGGCGGACGGCGATGATCTCGTCGCCGCTGGCTTCGACGATGCGGACCTTCTCGATCCCGACGTTGCCAGCCGCCTCGATCGTGGCGTTGCCGGCCAGGACGACGCCTTCCTCGTCGATGACGATCGACCGCGCCGCTCCGACCTCCTGGAGCGCTTCTTCGATCAGGCCGACGTTGCGCGGGTTGTGGCGTCGGGCGTTCGCCGGATCGGATTGGAGCGTGCCGATCGAAACCA